>ERZ1503932.459-NODE-459-length-10199-cov-7.561810_pt1 | contig 10199 bp, 8 predicted proteins | sample MGYA00572251_ERZ1503932 | MGnify/ENA primary metagenome ERZ1503932 (study PRJEB39906, sample SAMEA3182112) | gut metagenome | biome: human; feature: gut; material: Stool; isolation source: human stools | place: Canada | collected 2013-05-06 ... | reverse complement strand
TCCTTGCGGAAGTGCGAAAAAATCACATATAACACGTGTTTTTTATTCTAAAACAGCAATTTAATTTGATCCTATACGAACCACATTAAGTGAAGCTTCTTTTGAATCATAATTGTCTGAGCTGGGCACCACACTGATAACAGTAGGAACGGTGTCTATCTCAACAGGTGCGGAAATAACCGCTGTTACAGTCTGCTTGGGCGCAAGAAAACTGTGTTTGAACACAGCGCCGTCAACAGGCATACCGTTTTGATGAATCCTTACGGCATAGACATCGGGAAATTCCGTTTCACAATTAGAAGTAACTACACCGTTATAATCAAGCTGATATATTCCTGTTCTGCTGACAACAACATCGGAAGAGCCGTCAACATGTGAAATAGCTGAACCTGACGAAGTGGGAGTTGCCGCAAAAGAATACGGAACAGCTACGTTTGAAGCCTGAACTGCAAAGTTGTGAGCCGTTACTGCGTCCGCCGTAAGAGCATCAGCAGACGGTCCTGTCGGACCAGTGGGACCTGTTGCGCCTGTTGCGCCAGTGGGACCTGTTGCGCCAGTGGGACCTGTTGCGCCAGTGGGACCTGTTGCACCTGTGGGACCTGTTGCACCTGTAGCGCCGTCTGCACCATCTGCGCCATCTGCGCCTGATGCACCCGTAGGTCCTGTGGGGCCTGTGGCTCCTGTAGAACCTGTAGCTCCTGTTACACCTGTAGGACCTGTAGAACCTGTTGCGCCGTCTGCACCAGATGCGCCCGTGGGGCCTGTTGCTCCTGTGGGGCCTGTTACACCTGTAGGACCGGTTGCACCGGTTACGCCTGTAGGGCCGGTTGCACCTGTAGGACCTGTTGCACCTCTATCTCCGGGAAGTCCGATGGGACCTTGCGATCCGACGGGACCCTGAGCACCGGTAGGCCCTGTTGGGCCAGCGGGTCCTGTAGGGCCTGTAGCACCTGTGGCTCCGGTATTTCCTTTAAGTCCCATCATTCCGGTTGCACCTGTTGCACCCGTAGCGCCTGTTGCCCCTGTCGGTCCTGTAGGACCGCCTGCAGGGCCAGTAGGGCCCGTGGGACCGGTTGGACCCGTTGCGCCTGTATCGCCTTTACAACAGATGCTGCATGAGCATTTATCATCATTTTTGCAGCAGCATACAGCATCTCTGTCAAAACCTTTATAACGAGTCATATATCTTAATCCACCCTGAATTTTCAATATAGATACAGATTAGTGTATCCGTTACCATTATATTTTGAAAATCAGTTTACGTTACCCGAAAGAGAACTAAAATATTTTTTATTATATAAATATTCTTCGGCATCGGGTCTGTATTTCCCTGCTATCTCGTTATAATATTCAGCCTTTTTTGTGTCTCCGAGTCTGTCATAACATACTGTTAACTGAATAGCGGGAATAAAGCCGTATGACGAATAATCAACAAAAGCGCCGCTGTGCGTATCAGGCTCTGATGAAAGCGCAAGAGAGTACCAGTAAGCCGCAGTTGAAAACTCGCCCTGTTCAAGAAAAATCTTACCTATTTCGCAGCATATTTCAGCGCGTGGCTGAGAATAATGAAACGAACGGAAAAGCGCATCAAGAGCATACCTGTCTCCCTTTGTTTTTCTTAGGCAGTAAGAAAGAATTTTACATGCCTCTATATTATTTTCAACCCATCCCCTGCCCTCTTCGAGAAATTCAGTAAGTTTTGATGCGGCAAGTGAATAATGCGAATGATAATACAGCTCTCTGCCGAAATAGAATTTATCGCGCGCTGAGAAAGGCTCGCCTAATTTTTCCTGTTTTAAATAAATATTTAAATTTCTCTCAGAATAATGCTTTTTTATGCTCTTATGAGTAACTGCGGCATCATAATAAACAACATTTCCTCCGTACTCAACAGCCTCATGCACTCTGCCGTGCCATTTGAAGTCCCTGCTGCGTTTTAGAATTCTTTCACGGTAGAATGAAAACAGCGGCTTGGAATTTTTATCAAATGACGTATTATAGGGCAACATAATAACGTCCTCTTTACCGTTTAAATTCTTTTTAAGCTGTTTAAGTTTATCAAGATCGCTTTCAAGAATTACATCATCTGCATCAAGCCACATAACATAATCGCAGGACGCTTTGGAAGAAGAATAATTACGTGCCGCCGAAAAATCATCACACCACTCAAAGCTTAATATCTTGTCTGTGTATTTTGCGGCTATATTTATGGTTTCATCAGTGCTGCCCGTATCTATTATAACTATCTCGTCAAAAAATCCTTTGACGCTTTCAAGACAGCGCGCCAAGGTTTTTTCTTCATTTTTGGCTATCATACAAAGGCTTATAGTCTGCAAATTTATCACCCATGACTATAATATGAGAAAAAAATAAAAGCGGAATTAAAACCGTAAAGATTTTAATTCCGCTGTTTGATACTGATTATTTGTCTTCGCCCATAAGCTGCTTCCAATGAATCTTGCAATACTCTTTGCCGTCAATAGGAGGATAATCTTCGTCATCTACCTTTGCCGCATTATAGCAGTCATATTCTTCATTATATTCGCATCTATGAACATCTTCGCCGCCCTCGCTGAGGCCCGGTATAAACGAATAAAGAAAAATTCCGAAAACGGCAACAGCTATAACAGCCGCGCCCGCTCTGCCTGAAGTCCATTTTAAAAATTTGATTTTTGCAAGGTCTATCTTATCCAGTGCAGTGAAAGGCTTAACATTGGAAATAAGATACATCAGACCCTTCATGATGAAATAGCCGGCAACACCGGAAAGGGTGCCGATTATCATACCGCCGAGAACATCGGTGGGATAATGAACCATCAGATATACACGGCTTCCCATTGTGCATGCTGCAATAGCGGGGAAAATCCATGCAATTTTCTTTTTGCCTTCAGACCTGAAAACAAGAGCCATAGATACTGCTACCTCAAAAGCCGCAGTTGTATGACCGCTTGGGAATGAATAATCCGACTCGCTCAGCGCACCGGCTCCTAAATACGCCTGCCAGTAAAATTCAACATCCTGCAGTGTATTATACGGTCTGATTCTTAAAACGGCGGGCTTTGCTATTACATTTGTAACAAGAGTGCCGACAATGATTGCAAAAACAAGTGCAAAGCCGTATTTTCTTGTCTTTTTAAAAAGCATAAGCACAACGCCGAGAACAACCATCGGAATAACAAAAGCCTCATCACCGAAAGAAGTGAAAAGCTTTGCAACAACAGTTAAAAATGAATTTTGAATATCCGCGAAGAAACGGAATACGGCGATATCAAAATTATAAAACAACTTATCAATCGAATCGCCTATGGTAAGAAGCATATAATCCATAAGGAACCTCCGTAAACTTAATAACATAATATTACCAAACGAAAGCTTAGATTTCAAGTGCGGATTTGCGGATTTGTTACAAGTTATTAACATATAATCAATAATTGTATGATAACTTAATGGAAATTAAATTTCACAGGGAGAAATATGATAACTAATCCTTACAAGGTGCTGGGAGTACCGGACGGGGCGTCAGAAGAAGAGTGCGCAAAGGCATACAAAAAGCTGGCAAAAAAATACCACCCTGACCTCAATCCTAACGACAAACATGCCGCCGAAAAAATGGCGGAAATAAACGCGGCGTTTGACCAAATCAAAAGCGGCGCGGCTAAGCAGGGCGGAAGCACATACTCCTCTTCCCGCAGAAGCCGTTCAGGTTCATCGGCGCCCGACTATTATACCTCTATAGCGCAGTTCATCAACAACAGGCAATTTACGCAGGCACTTAATTTGCTTAATAACATTGAAGACAGAACTGCTCAGTGGTATTATCTTTCAGCGCTGGCAAACTACGGAGCCGGAAGAAGAGAAATATCGCTTTCTCACATACAGCAGGCTTGTGCAATGGCTCCTGAGAACTACACTTACCGTGCAACTTATGACAGGATAAGAATGAGCGCTCAGGGAGGGTTTGTAAATCCGTTCGGCGGATTTGCTGAATTTGAAGATGATTTCGGTAACTCAACACACGAAAGACGAGCTTACAATGTAAAAAGCGGAGGCTGCCTTTCCAGAATTTTCAAATTCATCCTGCTGCTTATAGTTGTCAGACTAATTTTTTATCTTTTAACGCTTGCTTTCAGCGCAGGAAGCGGGCACAGCGGAAGCAACTACAATCCTTCGCCGGAACCGCAGACGGGTTACAGCGAGGAATACACAACGGAATACGGTGACAGCGGCGATTCATCAGTTTATTTTGGTGAAAGAACAGGAGATTCACAGTACTACTGATAACTATTCTCTATTATTACAAGTCGAAAGGACAATGCATTTAAATGAAAAAGTTTTTTACGGACTTAGCGGTTAAATTTCAAAGATTTATGTATGGCAGATACGGAATCGATCAGCTTTACAGAGCATTGCTTTGGTTTTATCTTGCGACTATCATTCTTGCGATGATACTCGGCAGAGCTGTTGACGGAATATTTTATATAATATTCTCTGCAGTTGCGTGGGGACTTTTTATTTTTGCATTTTTAAGAGTGTTTTCAAAGAAAACAGAAAACAGAATAAAAGAAAACGAAAACTGGCTGAAGTTTGCGGGAATATTTAAAAAGAAATTCAAAGATCTCGGAAACAGGTGGAAATTCAGAAAAACACATGTTTTCAGAACCTGCCCGCAGTGCAAAGCCGTTTTGAGAATGAAAAGAGTAAAAGGAAAGCATGCAGTAGTATGCCCTCACTGCTCAAAAAAGTTTGAGTTCAGAGTACTTTTCTGACATAATTGAAATTCAATCTTTTTTGTGTTAATATATGTGCATGAGGTGAGAGTATTATGCATATAAAGGAGAGTGCCGAAAACTATCTTGAAACGATACTTGTAATACACAACGAAAAGGGATATTGCAGATGTATCGACATAAGCAACAGAATGGGATTTTCCAAGCCTTCCGTTTCGGTATATATGAAGAATTTGAGGGAGGACGGATATGTATCCATTGACAATAACGGCGATATTACGCTGACTGACAAAGGCCGTGAAATTGCCGAAAAGATATATGAGAGGCACAATGTCATAGCAGGATTTCTTATGCAGCTGGGCACAAGTGAAGAAACGGCGTATCAGGATTCCTGTAAAATAGAACATGACATCAGCGAGGAGAGTTTTCAGCTTATAAAAGCTCAGTATTATAAAAACAAAAAAGACTAATTAAAGCGTTATAAAAAGTCCCGGAATATATTATCCGGGACTTTTATTTTCGTCTGCAAATATCACAGTTTAACAGAGATGCAAATAATTTTGTTTTTGTGCTTTTTATGTAGTTTTAATCAAATAATATTGCGCCTATGGAATTTATTATAAATTGACAGACTTCATCTAAATAGAATTAGACAAGTTTACCTAATTTAGCTTATCTGAAAGTAATTCACATTATAGGGCTGTTATTGCAGCCGAAAGCACGGCAGTGATATCAGGGACGATGACAATCCTGTTGAATGGCCCTGGTCATAACATAATATAACAAGCTATAAGCTAAAGAGGTCTGAGCAGTGCTCAGACCTCTTTTTTTTGGAAATATTGTTATTACTTGTTTAAATTATCGGAAACCTGAAGAGGAGCGCTGAAATCGCTGAACAAGCGGCTTCCCTCATAGTATTTCCATACTCTAACTCTGAAATAATAATCGGAAACATCACCGTCAACAGAAATCTTTTTAGTAGTTGAACCGCTGCCGGATATAAATTCGCCTTCAACATTCTGAGTGAAATTCTCATCAGTTGCCCACTGTATATAATATCCGTGGGACGCTTCAACCGACCAAGAAGCCTTAACCGTGCTGTCATCAACAGCACTTACCTCAAACTCGCGTACGGGAGCAGGAGCGGCGCATATATGATAATTTGAAGAAACAGAGCATTTTTCATTATACGCAACTACCATTACATCATACTCCCAAGCAGGGGTAAGATCGGTGAATATAAATCTTGCTTCCGTTACATCACCCTTGTAATATTTAGTATTACCCGAAACGATATATACTTTGTATCCGTCAGCGCCATCTACTTTATCCCACTCAAGATAGAGATTTTTGCCGCCTGCACCGCGGGCATAAACATTATATCCTTTAGGTGCGTAAAGTTTATCACCTATAAACTGAGCAGCACTGAAATCGCCGTACAGTTTCGCGTCTTTATACCATTTCCACGCTCTTATACGAACATAATAATCTTTGATATTTCCGGGAAGATCAAGATTGCAGGAAGTACCCGAAACATACTCTCCGCCTACATTTTTGGTAAATTTCCCGTCAGTAGCCCACTGCACGTAATAACCGTGTGACGCGGTTTGGCTCCATGTGAGCTTTGCAGTGCCGGATGACTGAAGAGAAACGCTGAATTTCTCTACCGGAGCAGGCGCCGCGCAAACATGGTAAACTGCCGACGCTTCTTTGCCTTTATCATTATACGCAACTACTTTTACATCATATTCCCACGCTGGAACAAGATCGGTAAAGGTGAATTTGCTTTCGGTTGTATCGCCTTTGAAGTAGCTGTCACTGCCGGAAACTATATACACCTTATACCCGTCAGCATTTTTAACGTCTTTCCAGTCAAGATAAAGATCCGTGCCGCCGTCTCCCCTTGCGTAAACGCTGAAGTTGGATGGTGCGGTCAGCAATCCTTCAAGACTGTAAGGGCTTGAGAAATCTCCGAACACGCGTGCATTGTTATAATACTTGAACGCTCTTACACGCACATAGAAATTATCCGCTGCGGACGGCAGTTTTACCGTGTAGCTTGTGTTTGCACTGCCTTCAATATATGCGCCTGAAACATTAGAATTGAAATTACGGTCTGTTGACCACTGAATATAATATCCGTGGCAAGCAGCTGTCTTCCAAGATATATTGGCGGTAGTATTATCATTTTTAAGCACTGCGCTGATGCCGCTTACAGGAGCAGGAGCGGCGCAGATGCGGTATGTTGAACTTGCAGAAGTTCTGGAAGCGTTATAAGCCTCAACAACAACGTCATACTCCCAAGCCGGAGTGAGATCGGTAAAGGTGAACTTTGTTTGAGTTGTAGTGCCCTTTAATATTTTGTTTGAACCTGAAACAATGTAAACCTTATATCCTTGAGCCCCGTCTGATTTAGACCAGCTGAGATAAACAGCCTTGCCGCCGTTACCTCTTGCATATACATTAAAGCCATACGGTCTGAACAAACTGTCTTTAGTTGAAAGAGTTTTTGAATAGCCGCCGACTATCTGCTCTGAGCCGTAGCTTCTGCATGAACGGATTCTGACATAATAATTTTTGCTGTACTGATCGGTTTTAAACTCACAATAGTTTTTGCCTGCATCAACAAATATGCCGCCTGTGTTTTTGGTAAACGCACTGTCTGTTGCATACTGAATATAATAACCGACACCCGATTTTGCCGTCCATGTAGCCCTTATAACATTAGACGATACGGCATTTACATAAAAGTTAGCCGGAGCCGCAGTTGATGAATACGTTGTGTAAGTAGTCTTTGAGCTTACATTTGAGGACGAACCTTTATATGCTTCAATAGCGAATGTATATTTAGTATCCGCCTTAGTGGTAACTCTGTAATTACCGCTCATACCGCCCTCAAGAGTGGCTATTTTTACCCAGTTTCCATTAGTCTGCTGATAAAGATTATAACCGTCGGCATTGAGTTTTTGCGTCCAGTTTAGAATTATCGCTGAGCCGTCCGAAGTTCTTCCGGATGCTTTGAAATTAGCAACGGCATCCGGCTTGGTTGACACAGTAACCGACGAAGAGAAATTATTTGAATACGTTCGGACATTACCCGAATAAGTAAAGCCCCTTACCCTGAAGTAGTAGCTTGCGCCCGGATCAAGCCCGCTGACCGTGCCGCTTGTTTTACCGAATACTTCTGCACTGCTCCAGCTTGAGCCGTTCTTGCTGTATTGTATCTGATAGCCCTTTGCGCCTGAAACTGCATTCCACGTAAGATTTACAGAAGTAGTTGATACTGAAGTGGAGCGCAGGTTTTTAGCCGCAGGAATAGAATTTGTATACTCATATTTTATAGAAGACTGCTCGTGATAGCTGCCGCTGACAACCCGGCTGATACCGCTTGCAACCTTTGTGTAATGGCAGGTTGACGGGCTTTTAAATTCAACAAGTGCCGACTTAGCGCCGAGATTTTCATTAACCCAGCCGATTATATAACCCTGTGAAGTGCCGTATGAGCCGGTTTGATCCCTTGAAAGGCCATTTGTGCTTCTGAAGATATCAACGAGCGAGCCGTTTCCGAGAACAGTATTGAGCCAGCCGTGGAAATCAATATAAACATCCATTTTATATGACTTCATAAGATCACGCAAAGCACGGCTCTCCTGCCCCTTGAACTTGCCTGAAATAAAATCGCGGTTCATATCAACATGTGAAGCAGTACATCTGCCGAAAGCCGAGGAGCCGGTTCGGAGATTGTTTTTACCGTCAATAGTGCCGTCAGGGTTAGCGCAGGGAACTATAACTATTCTGTAATCTCTTAGCTCTGAGGGATAGTTGGAGTAATATGTAACAAGGTCATTTGCTATATTAACAAGCACTTTACCGTCATGATCGTAGTTATCCTCAAAGCCATGAACTGCAAACGTGCAGAATAAGGTCTTGCTGTTGTTTCCGTTGCCGTTTATAACATAAGCCTCTAAATCTCTGCCGAGAACGCTCTTGCCGTAAACAACTTTGGTAACATTAGACTTATCCATTGCAACTTTTGCGGAAGTCTTATTCAAAGAAATACCGCTGTTTGAATAAACGTATACCGTGCAGTTTGCTCTTACGCCGTTTTCAGTAATAGCCGTAACCACTGCTTTGCCCTCTCCGCGCGCCGTAACAACGCCTGAAGAAGACACCGACACAATATTGCTGTTTGTTGTGGTATACCTGATATTAGTAGGATAAGCTCCGGAGTTGACTTTGGCATTCAGACTGAAGCTCTGCCCTTCATTAACAGATTTTACTGAAGCCGAAACAGAAAGGCTTTTTGGCATAGCCTTAACATTTACCGTTATGCTCTTGCTTGAATTTCCGTCAGGCGAATACTTTATTGTGGCACTGCCTGTGCCCTTTGCCGTAATAACACCTGAAGATGTAACGGTAGCAACAGAGGTATTTGATGAGGTGAAAGAGGGTTTAGGAGCTGTCTGCCCGTTATACATTATCACCTGAACCTGCTGTTTTGTTCCTACTGCCATCTGGCTGTTGTAATTAAGATTGTAGCTGTTTGCATCGATTACCGACTGCGATACTGCCGTGCTTTCGGCTGCAAAAGCAGTAAACGCACATACGCCAAGCGCAGTGAAAATCAGTAAGGAAAGCATTATGGAAAGAAATCTTTTTTTCATTTTGCCACGCCCCTGAAATTAAATGATATTGCTTATAGTAATTCTAACATATACAACATGGATATTGCAACATTTATATAAAGATTGTAAAAAACATATTACAGAAATTAATTGAATTGCAACATTTTTTTACTTTATGTAATTTTTTTCTGTTAAATTCAAAAGAATTGTGCTATAATAGTAATGTAGGCAAAATTTGGTAAAGCGTTATTTACATTTCGTAATAAAACAGGAGGGATAAAATGTATAAAGTAGGCGATGTATTTGTATATGGCTCAAACGGCGCATGCCAAATAACTGATATAAAAGAAGAGAAATTTGCAAGGGAAACAAAAGTATACTACATTCTTTCTCCTTTTTTTGATTCAAGAGAAACTATTTTTGTACCCGTTGACAATGAAGCTCTTACAAACAAAATGAAGGACGTGCTTTCCCGCGACGAAATAATGAAAATGATACGCTCCATTCCAAATTGTGAAAGCATTTGGGACGATAATGCCAATATCCGCCGTGAAGAGTACAAGAAGATCATAAACTCGGCAGACAGAAAAGAACTTCTGAAACTGCTCAAAACTCTGCACGAAAAGAAGTCTTCGCTTGAAGGCACGGGAAAGAACCTTTCTGTTTCAGATGAAAAATACTACAGAAAGGCGCAAAGCATAATCCACAGTGAAATAGCAATGGTGCTTGAACTTGAGATGAAAGAAGTTGAGCACTTTATTGAAACCGTGCTTGAAGCCGCGTAAAATATATAATATTTATCTGTGAATATGATATTATAAGATTAAGTAATTACTAACATTAAATT
>ERZ1503932.443-NODE-443-length-10341-cov-3.775909_pt1 | contig 10341 bp, 7 predicted proteins | sample MGYA00572251_ERZ1503932 | MGnify/ENA primary metagenome ERZ1503932 (study PRJEB39906, sample SAMEA3182112) | gut metagenome | biome: human; feature: gut; material: Stool; isolation source: human stools | place: Canada | collected 2013-05-06 ... | reverse complement strand
CCGGATATTTGATATTTTTGCCGATGAATTCCATCATTGCGGACATGCCGCCGGGATATTCCGGCATTTTTTCTACGACTTCGAAAACGGTTACTTCCTCCGGGTAGGTTGCCTCTTCGGGAGCATAACCCACTACCACCATTTCATCTATTTTGCTTTCAATGGGAGCATACTTAACCTGTGTATTGTTTTCCGTCAGACGGAACATCACGGGAACTGTATATTTTACCCGCACGGCTTCTCCTTTTTGTGTGCCGGGTTTCCATTTGGGCATGGCACTGATTACGCGTACGGCTTCTTTATTCAATTCCGGGTCAATGCCGCGCAGTATTTTTACATTGGTAATACTGCCATCCTTCTCCACTACAAATTGCACGGTAGCCCGTCCTTGCGTACCTTTCTTCATGGCTGCTTCCGGATATTTGATGTTCTTGCTCAAGTATTCCATTAGTGCAGACATGCCTCCGTCGGGGAATTCGGGCATGTGTTCCACTACCTCAAAAATCGGATTGTCGAGAGTATCCTTATCCACTACCTTTCCTTTGTAAGTCACTGTTTTCGTATCTTGTTCCGGTAGGGGAGCTACTTGAGGGGCTTGAACTTCCGGTACCGCTTGTCCGGTTTTGGCGTCTACAGCCTCTATGACTTCCGCTGCAATCTTCTTTGTGGTACGTGCCACTGCTTCGATATTGCTGACAATCATAAGTAAGGCCGCTAAAGGAAGGAACATCAGATATTTGGTCCTTCCTATTTCTTTTGTTCTCTTTTTGTTCATCATCTTGATGCGTTTTTTTAGAGGTAAAACATTGAAACTGTTATAGATGGTTGCTGCAGCCTTTTGATGTGATAATCCTAACAAATGGTATTGATAGGTTTTGGAGTCATAGCCGTTCTCCAATACGCGGGCATCGGCCATATATTCCAGATTGGTGCGGATTTCCCGTTTCATGAGCCAGGCAAAGGGATTGCACCAGCAAAAAATGCACACCAGTTCACTGATGATGACATCAATGGAGTGCCATTGCTGGGCGTGTGTCTGCTCATGGGTCAATATTTCGTTGAATTCCTCTTCCGTATGCGAGGACGGATGGATAAAAATCCAGTGGAAAAAGGAGAAAGGCCCGTCTGCTTTGGGAAGCAGATGTATATTTGTGTTGCCTATTTGTACCTTGCGGCATCGGCATGCCAGGTGGATGATGCCCGCCAGTTGCATGATGAGGCGTATCATCAGCAATGCCACTATTCCCCAATAGGCGATATTGGCATATTCTGAAAGGATGCTTTTCCAGTCGGTAGGAGCCGCTTCGGTGCCTATTGTGAGTTCCGGTAGCACAACGCTAGCATAGAGGTCTGCCATGGCCACCATCGGTTCCTGCTCCGTAATCCACGTTTGTATGTTCAGCAGAGGTACGGCGGCAGAAACGGCAAAGAAGCAGAGCAGTGCGGTTCTGCGCCAGCCGAAAAACGTGTCTTTGTAGAAGAACAGCCGATAGAATGCATAAAACAGTACTATCGCTACATTCACTTTCAGAAAATAGGCTAACATGTTTACTCCTTTCCTTTCTCTATCATGTCTATAATGTCTTTCAGGTCATTGGCCGAAATCTTCTGGTCTTTGGCGAAGAACGAAACCATTTCCTTATAAGAATTTTCAAAGTAGTTGCGCACAAAACCGCTCATAAAGGTACGTTTGTATTCGCTTTCGCGTATAAGCGGGGTATACTGGTAAGTGTTGCCTACACGTGCGGCACGGATATACTGCTTGCGCTCCAGGTTTTTCACAATAGATGCTACAGTTGTGTAGGGAGGCGCCGGTTTGGGATATTTGGCAACAATGTCTTTTACGAAGCAACTGCCCAGTTCCCAAATGTACAACATTGCTTCTTCTTCTTGTATCGTTAACTTTTCCATGGATAAAGTATTTAAATGAATTCAATGCAAATCTACGAATATTTCGTAAATAAACATCAAACAGTGAGTTAATTAATCTAAATGTTCCTGCTGTGTGTATATTCTTTTGCCAGATTGAAAAGAACATGGCTGTTGATAATCTTCTTTTGGCTAAGATTGTCTATCTTTGCAGAAGAAGCGAAGACTGGCGGCACCTCAGCATAAAAAATGAACGGGTTCATTTTATTCTGCATTCGGTTTGCGCTGTCTTTGTTGCAATGAATTCTTTTACCTTAAATAAAGCAGAAATATGGGAACAGTTAAATCGTTGTTGCTGGGAATGTGCTTCGTATTGGGTGCATGCACAAGCCAGACTTCTACTGTGCAAACCACAGAGAAGGGAACTCAATGGGAATGGCAGAATGGTACCATTGTTGTCAAAACTCCCGAGCGTCCGGCAGGACAGAAGAGTGTATTGGGACTGACTACTCCGAAGTTGGAGGCAGTCCGTGTGGGTTTTGTTGGTTTGGGGATGCGTGGCCCCGGAGCAGTGGAGCGTTTCACTTATATTCCGGGTACGCAGGTAGTGGCTCTTTGTGATTATGAAGAGGCCCGTGCAGATAAATGTCAGGAGCTCTTGAAGAAGGCATCCATGCCCAAAGCCGCCGTCTATTCCGGTGACAAAGGATACGAGGAACTCTGCAAACGTGATGATATAGATTTGGTTTATATTGCTGCAGACTGGCTGCATCACTTCCCCGTTGCCAAGTGTGCGTTGGAGAATGGAAAGAATGTAGCGATAGAAGTGCCTTCGGCTATGAATCTGCAGGAATGCTGGGATTTGATTAACTTGAGTGAATCTACCCGTAAGCATTGCTTCATTCTGGAGAACTGCTGCTATGACTGGTTCGAGATGAATACGCTGAACATGGCGCAGCATGGCGTGTTCGGTGAAGTTATCCGTGCGCAGGGTGCTTATATACATAATTTGAGCCCGTTTTGGGACCATTATTGGAAGAATGGAGAAAATGACAAGCTGGGCTGGCGTTTGGACTACAACATGAAGCATCGTGGTGACGTGTATGCCACCCATGGCCTTGGCCCGGTGGCGCAAGCACTGGATATTCACCGTGGTGACCGTATGGAAACGTTGGTAGCCATGGATACCAAGTCTGTAGTGGGCAAGGAGCTGGTAGAAAAAAGAACCGGCGAGGAGTGCAAGGAATTCCGTAACGGTGACCATACCACGACCATGATTCGTACAGCCAATGGAAAGGTGATTGAGATTCAGCACAATGTAATGACACCACAGCCTTATAACCGTTTGTATCAGCTTACGGGTACCAAGGGATTCGCCAACAAATATCCGGTAGAAGGGTATGCGCTTGACGCTGACCAGCTGAGTGCATCGGGCGTTCAGCCCAAAGTGGATGATTTGAATTCACACGGTTTCCTGCCGGAGACGGAGATGGAGGCACTCGTGGAGAAATACCAGCATCCCATTTTAAAGAAGTACGGTGAGATGGCGAAGGAAGTAGGAGGTCATGGTGGCATGGACTTCGTGATGGACAGCCGTCTGGTATATTGCCTGCAAAACGGTCTTCCTTTGGATATGGATGTATACGACCTTGCTGAGTGGTGCTGCCTTGCAGAATTGGGAGAACTTTCTATGGACAACGGTTGTGCGGCTGTGGCATTCCCCGATTTCACCCGTGGTGAATGGAATGTGGTGAAGGGCTACAAGCATGCATATGCAACTCCGGAAGAGGAAGCGGCTGCTATGGAGAAGGCAAAGGCATTTACTGCTAAACTGAAAGAGCAGGGAGCCAAGGAATGGGCTGAAAAGTAATAGCGGTATACTGATAAAACAAAAAACAGCAGGTGATAAGCCTGCTGTTTTTTTTTATCAGTTTGTCATTTAGTCACTTTCAGCAACTCTTCCTTCATCTTCTCCACTCCCGGAAAGCCGGTTTGTCTGAACGTGGTGTTTCCTTCGCGGTCTACAATCAGATAAGTCGGTACCCCTTCTATCTTGAATGCATCCGATAGGTATTTCCATTGGGCATCTGTCAGACGGAAATGTTCGCCGTGGATGTCGGGAATCATATTCTCCCAGGTCTTCAAGGGGGAGGTTTCGCCGGTGATGTACAGATATAGGATATCCTTGTCTTTCAGTTCCTCCTTCATGGGGGCCATCGTCTTGTTTGCCATACGGCATGGACCGCACCAAGTGGCCCAGAAATCTACTAACAATACTTTTCCTTTGAATTTGCTGATGATAGAAGTGAACAAATCTTCGTTGCTGACGTTGGCGTCCACTTGGTTGATGGTGTAGCCCGTCTTTTTCTTGTTGGCTTCGAGTTGTGCCAGCAGTTCGTCATTGGCGGCAGTCAGCATTTCACGGTATGCGGCGGGCATGGCGGCAACGGTGGCCTTTTGCTCGTCGGTGAGCGGGGTGAAGTTCTTGATACCCCGGTAGAGGGTGACATTACGGGCTATATCGAAGAAGATACCTTTGTCGCTTCCCCAGGCTTTGGCCAATTCTCCACTCCGTTCGACATTCCTTGAAGCCATTTGTACATACTGGTTGGACAAGACTGCTTGCGGCACATTCAATATACTCATATCTTCGTCGGACACGTAGTTGGCGGGTACTTTCCGGGCAAGTTCCTGATAGTAGTTGTTTGCTTCCTCCCGTTTGATGAGATTGGCGTGTAGGGCAGCCGATGTCAAGATGCTGGCAACGGAAGACAGCATGGCATTTGTAATCAGTTTGTTATTGATAGTCAAAAGTTGTCGGGTAGAAGCACTATAAGGCAACTTGTCTATTGCTTCTTGTGTTTCGTCGGATATTTGAAGTACGTATGCTTTGGCTGCATCAATATCCTTGCCAGCCAGTGCAGCTATGTTTTGATAGAGCTTGTCTTGCATGTCGATGCCGAGGTGGTTTCCGTTCAACTCTTGTGCCACGGTTTCCAGCGGTCCGTTGATATATACCATTTCTCCATAGGGTTTCCCTTCGCTGTGGAATTTAGACTTGCGCCGGGAAGCTTCGCGTAGATTGACGTATATTTCTGTTGTCTTGCCGGGTTCCATGAAGAACTGGAGCATATGCTCTCTACCCAAATATATGGTACATGGGGTAGTGCCGGGCAATGTTACTTCTTTGGTGAAACTGCCGTCAGGCTGGATGTCGAGTGGTATGTCCGTGATGTCTCCTTTGATATTCTCCCACACGGCAATACTGATTGGCATTCCCATATTGGGGCGTGAATCCAGGAGTTTTCCTTTCAGCATGGCTTTTCCGTATTGGATGACCGGTTCGGGAAGTTCGGCATTAGGGTCGGCTTTGTGTACTACGGCGTTCTGGGGAAGTGCCAGTTCCGGCAGTTTCTTGCTTTTCAGTTGTATTCCCCAGACGCTGAATCCGTTTTCCACCTTTTCGCCTTCGGTGAAGTCGAAGGAGGTAGCATTGTCGGATAGGGGAGGAAAGACCAACTGGAATTCCGCTTCGCCCGATTCGGGCATCCAAAATTCTTTACCTGGTATGATGCCTATACCGGAACGCAGTTGGTAGGTTTCTCCGTTATTGTCTGTCAGGTAGCTGTCGGGTGCAATCTGTATCCAGTACTTGGGACGATACTTGGCATAGATGTGGAGCACGGTTGCCGTGTCACTGATGACTACTTTACTCACTTCGATGGAAGTCGTGTTTCTTACGATAAACGGTGGTTGGTCAATCACTCGGTTTTTGGCTTGCAGGGTACAGCAGATACACAGTAGGAAGCCTGCTAAGATGAAATGGATGTGTCTCATATGGATTGTTTTTTGCGAAATTACGAATGTTTCGTAAAGAAACAAGCATGTGGGAGTTAATTGATGTAAAATGCTCCTATTTCTTCATTTTTCAAAGAAACCTTGTATCTTTGCCACATAATACTTAACACTTAATATCTTGTCATATGAGAATCCGAATTCTTCTGATGGGCTTGTTGTTGGCCGCTGTTGCCAATGCCCAGACTGTTTATCATGATGCTTCCACCTTCCCCCTTCTGGGCAAAGCAACAGAATCTACCCTTACCCGCTATGAGCGTCTGCCGGACTCTCTGCAGAACATCTCCCGCAAGCCATTGTGGCCGCAACAGTGCCGGACTCGCCGTGCGCTTCCGTTCCAACTCTACAAGCATTTCCGCCAAATGGGAAGTAAGGAACAATATGAGTATGAACCACATGACACCGACCGGCATTAAAGGCCTCGACCTCTACTGCTTGCAAGACGGTAAGTGGATATTTGCCGGTAGCGGGCGTCCGCAGGGCAAAGTCAACAAGGCGACTATTGTAAGTAATATGTTGCCTGAGGAGCGTGAATATCTCTTGTACCTTTCTTTATATGACGGGGTTACTTCACTTTCTATCGGAGTGGATTCTCTTGCCGAGATTACTCAACCGGCAGTGGACTTGCCGCAACGCGAGAAACCGGTGGTGTTCTATGGTACCAGTATCTTGCAGGGTGGTTGTGCTTCTCGTCCGGGTATGGCACATACCAATATTCTGGAACGTTGGCTCAATCGCGAGTGTATCAATCTGGGCTTTAGTGGCAATGCCTTGCTCGATTTGGAGATTGCTGATGTCATAGCTGGCGTAGATGCTTCCATGTTTGTCCTTGACTTCGTACCCAATGCCACTGTGGAGCAGATGAAGGAGCGTGCTGACAAATTCTATACCATCATCCGCAGCAAGCATCCCGATACGCCTGTCCTTTTCGTGGAAGACCCTCTCTTTACCCACTCTCCTTTTGACACCAGGATTGCCAAGGAGGTAAAGGACAAGAATGAGACATTGAATGCCTTTTTCCGTTCTTTGAAGCAACGTGGAGAGAAAAACATCTATTTCCTTTCTTCCCGTGACATCATCGGCCACGACGGGGAGGCTACAGTAGACGGCATTCATTTTACCGATTTGGGCTTTATGAGGTATGCTGAGATACTTTACCCGATATTGGAGAAACACATGCGACCGTAATTAGGTATTACAACCGTTTGTCTGTTTGCTGCCTTGCCGATGCTGTAGGGCAACTATTTGTTTCCTTTAACAAAACAGTCTGTTTCCTATAAGGGAACAGACTGTTTCAATATGGCGAACAAACTGTTTTTATATATTGGAACAAATTGTTCTGATACGCTGAAACAAAGTGTTCAAACGCATGTGAACACTTTGTTTCGTAGGCTTGGAACAATGTGTTACGCTTCTATACTCTTATGCTTCTTATACTCTTCAATCACATGTTTCCTGCTCTGCAATATCTGCCAGCGATATACCAGGCACGTGGTGATGAAGTAGAAGCCCGTTTGTATCCATAGTGCTTGGTACTCGAAAGAGACTTCATTGAGTGTGGCTCCCATGCTGTTGATGCGTACGTAGCCGTTGATGCCGAAGGTAGAAGGGAAGATGTACGAGAAGTACTTCCAGAAAGCGGGCATAGCAGCTCCCGGCCATGAAATGCCGGAGAGGAACAGCAGCGGCACGGAGGTGAACACGAACAGCAGCATGCACGTTTCGCGGTTGCGGATGGCAATGGATGCTGTCATGGCAAAGAAAATACAAGCGGCCAGGTAGGGCAGGATGAACAGAGTCAGGACACCGGGTATCGCTATTTGGTTGAGGCTGAAAAGCCATGGAACCACACACAGTATATATACCGATACCAGTGAATATACCATGAAGTAGCTCAGCCCTTTTCCCATCACAATGCGTAGTGTGCCGTTGTAGTGGCGGTTGATAGGCACCAGGTCGCGGAAGCGGTTCTGCTCGCGTGCCGTCCCGGCAGACAAGCCGATGCCGAGTAGCAGCGTTTGCTGGATAATCAATACCAATACTGCCGGAATCAGGAAAGCGGCAAATCCGTTGGTTGGATTATAGAGGGCGACATCCTCATACTCTATCGGGTAGGCGGTAATCTCGTCCTGGCGGTCGGTGGTATTGGCGCTTCGCTCCACTTTGATGTCTGCGTTCATGGCAAGCGACACGTTGGTGTTGGCAGTCAGCAAGGCTTTGTAATACAGCAGTCCGCTCATGTCGCAGAAGATGCTGACCTGCGTTTGCTTACCGCGTACAATGTCGTCGCTGAAGGTGGAGGGGATGTAGATAATACCGTATGCCCTGCGGTCCTTCAACATCAGTTTGGCTTCTTCCATATCAGCGCAGTAGCTCACGAGGCTCACTTCGGGACTGGAGTCCACTTTCCGCAGGTATTCGCGGCTCAACGAGGAGCGTGAGTCATCCACCACGACAGTGGGCACTTCGTGGATAGTTTCGTTGGTATAGATGAAAGCGTATATCAACGGATAGACCAACGGAACGAGCACGAAGAAGATGAGCACGCCCTGGTCGCGGAAGGTGGTGCCGAATTCCCGTTTCCATATATAGAACAAGTCATGAATGCCTTGTATCACTTTCTGTCTGAACGTCAGGTCTTTCATTAGGGCATGTATTTATAGTAAACCAACGCTCCTTTCAGCCTATGGGCTATAAGGAACGGGAGCATCATGAAAATAAGCAGCGCTACGTAGTTGACCCACGAGTAAATCATGGGGTATCCATTCAGTGCCTGGTCCACATAAATCAGGAAATAGTGGCGCAGGGGGAACAGATTTGCCAATGCCTGCAATACGGGGTGCATGCCCATGGCAGGGAATGACAATCCGCACATGGAGAAAGAGAGTACGCCCCATAGGGAAGCGAAACTGAGTCCCAGACGCAGGGTAGGCAGGGTTCCTATCATCAATATTCCCATGCCTTGCGATGCCAGCACCAGGCAAAGGGTGGCAAGCAGCATCGGCAGGATGCCGCTGTTGCAGGGAAAATGGAGGAAACCGTAGAGGTATACATTATATAATATTCCCATCAGGAAGAAGATGGCGGTATGCGGCAGCAGTTTGCCGGCAAGGGAAATCCAGATGGAGTTGTTGCCCATGCGCAGCCATTCGCGGGCGGTGCGGTCTTTTATCTCGACTCCGATGGAATAGACGGTTACCATGAAGATAAGCAGCATCAATACGCCCGGTGCAAAGGTGTTGCACAGATATACGGAGTAGTTCAGCCACGGGTTATTGAGTGGATGCGTATCTATGACGATGGGTTGGAGGAAGGCCATCGCTTGTTCCTCGGTAGCTCCTTTGGCATATAGGGTGCTACGTGCTGCGGCACCGGATGCCAATTCGCTCATCATCTTCATATCCTTGAAGAGGAGTGAACCTGCGATGAGCAGGGTATTGTTTGTATAGAAAGAGAGTTTGGGCTGCCGTCCGGCCTGCGCTTTGGCAGAGGTACCTTCGGGAATGTAGAAGAAACCGTAAATCTCTCCGCGCTGCATGGCGGTACGGGCTTCGTTGATGGTAGGGTAGCGGGCGACGACGGCTGTCTGCTCAAAAGCGTCCAAGTTACGTATCAGCTGGCGTGAAGTGGCACTCATGTCTTGGTCCACCACACCTACGGGCATGTCCGTAGGAAGCCCGGAGTCCATCAGCGTGGTGAAGAATATGTAGCAGAACAACGGTGCTATCACCATACAGAACAGATAGAGCGGGCGGGAAACAAGACGGCGGCATTCGCGTCTTGCTACATTCCACAAAGCCGTATGTTTCTTATTTCTTTCCATCATCCTCTCCAATAACTCATAACTCCTTTACTTCTTCAATACAACACTCATTCCCGGACGCAGTCCTTCCACCTTCTCTTGCGGAGCGGCTTTTACTTCGAATGTTTTCAGGTCGAACTGGCCGGTAGTCTTGGTCGCTTTCCAGGCGGCATATGTGCCGAGGTCTTTCATATAGTACACTTTCAGGCGGATATTCTTATCGAGTGCAGGGATGAACGCCTCGAATTCGGTATTCATACCCAACCCTTGCAGCAAGTCCTCGCGTACATTGAAGGTTACCCACATATCGTCCAGAATGGCGATGTTCATAATGGGAGCACCCGTGCCCACGAGCTCGCCTACTTTGGGGAATATCTCGGATACCTCACCGGCAGTCTGTGCAATCAGGTAAGTTTCCTTGATGTACGATTCAACTTCGGCCACAGCTCCTTTGGCACGTTCCACCAAGGCAGCGGCAGCGGCTTTGTCCTCGCGTTCCGCACCGTTCTTGGCCATATCATACTGGGCTTTGGCGGCTTTCTCCGTAGCCCGGGCTGCATTGCGTTGGGCGGTAACTTCGTCAAGCTTTTGTGTAGACATCACGCCTTGGTCGTGCAGGTTCTTCACACGCGTGTAGGATTTTTCGGCAATCTCCAGTCGGGCCAGTGCCTTTTGCCACATTTCATAGGCAGCTTGTATCTGTTCCCGACGGGCGCCTTTCAGAGCTTTTTCGTTCTGGGCTTGGGCTACCGATTCGGCGGCGCGTGCTTGTTCCAGTTTGGCCTGCACGTCCGGAGCCTCCAAAATGGCAAGGG
>ERZ1503932.421-NODE-421-length-10603-cov-4.155006_pt1 | contig 10603 bp, 8 predicted proteins | sample MGYA00572251_ERZ1503932 | MGnify/ENA primary metagenome ERZ1503932 (study PRJEB39906, sample SAMEA3182112) | gut metagenome | biome: human; feature: gut; material: Stool; isolation source: human stools | place: Canada | collected 2013-05-06 ... | reverse complement strand
ATACTTTGGAGTAGTTTTAGTCTTAAAAAAAATAAAGAGTCAATGTAGCTTAAGCGCATACTTTCTACAATGACTCTTTATTACTTTTTTAATCTCTCTCAGTATAATATGGATTATATTTTGTCCGCTTCTCTACCACCGGCAGTTCTTTACACTTTTCGAATATCTCTGTTCCAGTGCCATTACCTCCCAAGGCATGATATCCTTTATATATATGTTCCAAATTCTCAAGTTCTTTTACAGTGATCTCATTAGTGAGTATGTAAAACTCAGCATATCTAAAAAGGTCATCATGCCCCATAGCCATAACCGACATTATCAGTCCATTTATCTTGCGATAAAGCTTTGCCATTATACCGGTGGCAACTCCAGCTATGCCGGCGCACAATATACTAATAAAGTTTTCTTGGATTAAATCAACCACAATATCACCTCATCAGGATATCAGTTTTAGGAATGTATTTCGGCCTGCAATTTTATCTACTGTAAGACCCTTCACTTCCTGATACTGCCCTGTTGCTTTGGCACAGCCATCCCCAAACTCGCCCGGAATTTCTACTCCATGCGGATTATACCCATTCATTAAGAGTAATACTTCAAGGGCAGTAACCATATACTGTGTCTCGCCCCTTCTTACTGTATGATTACCTAAAGCAGAATATGTTTTTGTACCTGCTGCACCGTCTATCTCAAGACCTGCATTGTAATCTTTATTCATAGCCCATTGAAGAATTTTAACTGCATTTTTCTTCGTATCCTGTCCCCACCTGCCATCTTCTTTTATTGAGGTTCCGAGAATAATATTGGATATTGCCTGACCTGCCTTTACAGCCTGAGTTACTGTAAGAGCCTTTTTAGAATTATACACTGAAGATATTGTTTTCTTTGATGTGGCCGGCTTTTCGGCTGGTTTTGAAGAATTTGATTGAGGCTTTTCTTCTTTAGCTGTTATACCGAAATAATTGCATATTCCGTCCGCTAATGCCTTGCCTACTTCATCCGAATTATGTATGAACTCATCGACATCCGTATGGTTTGTGTGGAATCCAAGTTCGCAATACATAGTCTTTGCTTCCGGATTATTTATTTCTACAAGATCCTTTCGAACACTGAAATGAGTTTTTAGTTTGCCCGGATAAATAGCTTCCAGATATGGAGATACAGCATTAAATATCTTTCTATACGGCTCGCTATCTTCCCAAAACATTAACATTAAATATCTTGCAGATTCGCTTGCGGCATTAGTATGTATTGGTACATAAAGATCTGCTCCAAACTTATTGGCTTCTCGAGACCTTGCTCCGTTATTGACTGATGTATTTGCTGCGGCCACCTTTACCTCTATGCCGGAAGCCTTAAGATACTTGGCACAAGCTTCCGCAATGGGTCTTGTGTGCTTGTCTTCATAGCATCCGGACTTTAGGCATTTATTTTGATTTACTCCATGATTAGACGGTGAAAGATATACTTTTGCCATCAGTTATGCCTCCTTTCCTTCTGAGTTATCTTTGCTTATGAATCTCTTGAGATATTCATATGCGCCGGATGCCGCTATGCCGCTGGCCAAACCTCCAAGCAATATTTCCGGCGTTAAAGACCAGTCATTTACCCACATGTTCATAATCACACCAAGTATGGCAAGCACCGGCACTATGATATTGTTTGGAATCGCGCTCCACTGTTTTAACAGAAAGCCTATGCAAACACACACTCCAAAAGCTACTAAAATAATGTAGTCTGATAAAAAATCAACGTTCATATCCTTTTCCCTCTCTTCCTAATTAACTTATTCTTTTACTTTCGCTTCAAGTTCCTTTATTCTTTCGCTCAACTCCTTTATTTTTTTGTTTTGTTCTTGAAGCAATAAAACTATAGGCGCTATCAGTTCATTGTAGTTAAGGCCCCATGACAGTTTTTCATCATCTATTGCCTCACCATTATACGGTTTCTCCACTCGCTCCGTTACCGTTTCCTTTTCGCCGCTTTCATTTTCTCTTTCAACTTCCTTTTCTTCAATAACAGACGCCTGTACTATGGACATATCGCCTATCCCAAGATCATCTATGACTTTTGCTACATCCTGGGCTCCAAATCCCATATGAATCCTTTTTCCACCGTCATTCTCACCTTTTCGCCTATAAGCAATAGGTTTAAGGCCTAATATCATTTCCTCCGCCTTAAAGTCGAAATCGTCAATCACTTCTTTCTCTTTAAGGTCCGATGCAGTTATGGCGTTAGTGAAGAAGGCTGTATTCCATCTAAACGATGTTGAACCAATATATGCAGTTCCATTTGATGTCGGTCTAAAAATCGTTCTATATGACCCACTCTGTTCTCTCATTATTTGTACAGTTTGCCCATTATATGAACCACCCTGATTACAAGCAAACTGTATATAATTGCCTGCATATATATTTGTGTTATTGAGGTCAGGACAATCACCTAAAGCAATGTTATTAGAAGCAGAAATGCCCATTATTAAAGTATCAGTTCCTGAAGCGCTCTCCGCCCAATAACCGTCGCTGTTATTGGCTACAAACCCTTTTGCATGTACATATCTCCATTTATATGAACCTGTACCTAAATTGAAGGAATCGTTTGAGTATGGTCTTAAAATTCCATTGATAATTGTTTCTTTATTGAAATAAAATGGTACACCACTACTCATAAAATGAATTAATCCGGAATTTTGTGACCCTATTTTTACCGTTGGTCCTACACCTGTAGATACCAACAGCTTACTATTTACATTTGAATATCCACCAGCTCCATCCCCAAAACAATAATCAGATGTTGAACCGTTTTTCCCACCTTGTGTTCTGTAATTAAACCATAATGATCCGGTATGTGCACTTGGTATAAATGTAAACTCATTCCCATGAGCTACGAAATCATGATCATTCTTAGACGTAATAGGCCAATCAATCGCTAATCCTGCTTTTGATGCCTCTCCTCCGAATCTAGCCCCTTTACCCCCTGCCAGCATCGATAACGCTATAATACCTGTAGTTATTGTATTCTCTACTATATTTATCTTATCTGATAAGACCGCAACAAACTCATATGTTTCATCAATAGTTGTGCTGTTTACAATCGTCGACACTGTAAACGTATAGCCAGATGTAGTAAGTGTTCTTGTTTGATATGCTGAATCAGTTGACTTTTTCCATTTCAGTGTTAGGCTGCGTGTGTTTTGACTGGCGACATCTGTTACCCGACCGGAGATTGTAATCTTCGTACTGCTGCCGGTTGGGTTTGCTGTTCCGTCTGCATCGCACTGCTGGTATGTCATACTGGTGATTGTCGGCGGACTATACGCTAATACAGATATTGTTGTGGATTTATTAGCTGTACGTCCACGGGAATCGCTTACAGTCGTGGTTATTGTTAATGTTCCCGATTGATTAATGGTGTTAGACTGAAAAGTGGAGGAAGTATATGTTACTCCATCCACAATCGTTGAATATGACCTTATCGAAGATCCATATGCACCAGATGCCGATACCGAAATATTCAGTTTTGACAGACCTTGTACATATCTATTTCCAAACGCGGATGTAACGCCGGAAACTGCTTCTGCTACGGATAATGAACTAACAGACGGCATAAACTCTGATGTCGAGGGAATAGTGAAATTTAAGCTTATCGACTTTGTTGAACCTATCTGTGTACTTCCGTTATATGTGTTGCAGCCTATCGTAATAGTACCTGATGAATTAGACGGGAAACTGCTTGCTATACTTTTCGGCACGGTCCACGAATATGATGTTCCTACACCTGTAGCAAATCTTGTCCAGGAGCCCGACCCTATTTTATAGTACAAATTATGTGTAAACGCGCTTGAAGCTCTCGGCGTACTGATAGTCACAGCGCTTCCCAAAGCTACCGTTGTCGGTGACACAGAAGGTGTCGTTGCTCTTGGTATAGTTGTTCCCTTAAAAGTACCGCTCAAGCTGGCAGAACCGAACTGTGTTGATGATGATATAGAAGCGGCTACTGAAAGGGAAAGAGAGCCATCAGAGCTATGCGTTTGGGTAAATGAGCCGCTGGCGATTGTTTTACTGCTGCCAGCCGCTACTCCTCTTACATCCCACGAATCTCCTGTATATCTCCTTTTTCCTCCTATTGTTACGGTAACAGTTGATGTCCCATTACTATATGACGGGGAAGCAACCAGCATTTTAATTTTTAATGACCATGAAATTTTTCCTGAATTGGTCGTAGCTGATGTTCCTGATTCAGTAACCGTCAATACAAGTTGACCCCATCCCGAACTAAAATTCTTTGTAAATGTTGCCATATTTCCTCCTATCCCAGATAAACCAAATCAAGATTATATCCGCCATTAGATTGTTGCTGCCCCCGACGCCATGCCCAGTTACTGTGGAGCTTCAATTGGTTTTCTACCGAAGTATTTCTAACCTCAAGCACTTCATTAGTAAACCTGGCTACAGTTACACCGTTATATCTGAACTCAAGGGCATTATTGGTATATACTGATACTATTGGCGAATCAGATTTTCCTATTATGACTTCACCGTTTTCAAGACGTATGAACTGATTTTGTTCAACTATAGTATCACCTGCTTCTGTGATTTGCTGCTGAAGCTGCTGAAACCTTATCTCTATGGCTCCAGCATCTTGTTCTATCTGAGTAGACATTTCTGACAACAATGCTTCGGTATCTTCTTTAGAATAATATCCTTCGGTAACTGTGGACAGTATATATTCTTCAGTCTGTTCAAGGCTAGAGGACATTTCCTGCTGAGCCTGCGTTATATTGTTTTGCGCTGAGTGTGCCTCTTCATTAGCTGAGTTAATCGCGCCTGCCAAGATTGGGGTTGTTTCTGTAACAGAATCGTCTGTCCATGCAATAATGTCTTTTATCCATAAATACTTTCCCACTTCCCAGGCCGGCATGGTATCTGTCCACGTTCCTTCAAGGCACTCGGTTTGTGAACTTGAAAGATAATATTGTGTCTTTCTGTCATTGATTCCTATTCCTTGTTCTCCTTGAGGTCCTTGTGCTCCGGTATTGCCCTTCTCTCCTTGAGGCCCCTGAGATCCTTGTGCTCCAGTATTACCAGTTATGCAAACTCCTGTTTCAGATGGAGAGTAGCCAGTAGTTCCATCGCTATAAGTCACAAAGGTCCTCAGCCATATATATTTTCCCTGTGCCCATTCCGGCTGAGTATTAGACCAGCTTCCTCCATTTAATTCCGTCGGAGATGTCGACTGATAAAATTGATTCTCGCTGCTTACAATAACCGGTTTGCTTTTCGCTCCGATTTTTATGCTGCTCGCTGATATTTCTAATTTATATTGGCCCTCTTCATCTTTAAAAAATCTAAAGAAATTAGAGGCGTCACCAACCGCAAATTGCCCGTCATCGTCCATATATACTCCTCTGGTAGTATTGATGGCGGTTGATTTAGCACCTGAATATATGGAGTCTGTGGTAATTTTAAAACCACCTATAGTTGCTCCAAATGCCACAAGATCATCTACAGATATTTTTGTTGCTGTTATTGATTTGGCTGTAATGACGCTTCCATTGAGGCTGTTATATTCCGTTTGCTCTGCTTCAGTGGTTACGCCATCGGTGTTAAGCTTATAATAAAGACCGTCACTTCCTTTTATAACAAGCTTATCAGCTATGACAGTTCCTCCTTCTATGAGGTCTCCCTTAATGGTTACTCCTACAAGTTCGCCTGTAATTGTCCCTGAACTAACGACAAGATCTTTAATCAGACCGGACTCTGTAAATAAATTCTCTATAGCAGCTTGTCCTATATTTGTAAAATCAATATTCGCAAACTTAGCTTCAAGTTCATCTACCGTTATTTGATTCGCTTCGAGATCTTCTATATTTGCTTCTATAGCATCAAATTTATTTGTTACGAGAACTTCGAAGTCGCCATATGTAGCTTCGAGGTTGTTTATCTTTGCGTCTGTTGCCTGTAGATTTTCTATAGTTGCATAAGTTAAATCAGCGATTTCCGCATCAAGTTTATTAGCTGTTAAGGTGTCGATCGCTGCTTCTGCTGCTGTTAGTTTGTTATTGATCGTGACATTATCCGCAACTAAGTCATCTATTTCTGCTTCATTCGCCGTTAATTTATCTTTGATCAGAACTGTATCTGCAATTAGGTCGTCTATTCTTCCCTTTTCCGCTTCGAGTTCTTCTGTGCTTACTTTGTCGGCTATAAGAATTTCTACCTCTGTGATTTCATCGACAATATCCTCAAGGTCACTATTTTGAGCCCCAGGCGAAGTTATGTTCCCGGTTACAATCGCTTTGTGATTCTTAATCATGACTGTAACTCGATCGCCATCTTTAATCACCATTGTGGAGATGACAGGGGTTAATGTGTCTGCTCCGTCTATTTTGACGAAATCAGAATCGCCTTGCTTGAACACTGTTCCGTAAACTATAGATTCAGTTTTTGATTCTTCTTTGGAATTTGTGAGTTTCGCAAATTGCGATACAAGCTTATCTGATAGTGCCACTCTTTCTCACCTCCACAACTTATTTGTAAATACGGCTTTCTCTGTAACCTTACATCCTGATTCACATGTTATATTCTGGCTTATGACCTTAGCTTTTATATTTTTAAGACCCGCCTTTTCGTAATTAAGTCTTACGCAGTCTCCTATTCTTACAGGGCAATAACCATGCGTATAGGATAATTCGTAATCGACCGAAGATAATTCTTCGAGCAACTGTTCGGCATATTCCTGGATCTGATTATTTAACGGATCTCCAACAAAACTTGGATTGGTCTCTCTGTAAATTATCTCCCGTCCTCTGTTATGGACTGAAAGAGGACTGTTTATATCATCATTTACAGCCCTCGCGTAATAACTATATCTTCCTTGAGAGTACACAACTTCCACAACATTAGGTATTCCATAAATATCATGATCCATATCTATATCCGGATAAAGTATTGAACTGTTGTCGTCATTGAATGTGTAAACAGGTTCGTCGGCCGCGTCAGATGTGCATAAGAGACAGGCAATGATTCGATCTTCTGTTTTGGAGCAAATAAAATACGCCCCATTTCATCAAGGGCGAAATTATATTTTGCATTCGAGATTAGATCTGATATAAAGGTAAGCCATGTATCATTAGTATTTGATACAAAATCATCGTATAAAACTTCTTCGTTATTAGTCTCAACCACTGGAGCTCTTACATGCTCTCTGCATAACCTATAGGCAATATCCATTATGTTCTCATTTTTAGATATCGAGTAGCCTATAGGCGGAGGATTTTCCGAGAGCTCCAGTAGCGGAGTGTATGCGTCCATGCTTACATTTCGCACTTTTCCATCAAAGCTTGACGATGGAGTTTGAACAAGAAATGTGCCGAGAGGAAACTTTTCTCTTATTCCATTTTGAATCGTGATCAGGTAAGCTCTTATGTATGCCTCTCCTACAGATTCTGTTATATCAATAGTCGCCGATCCCAAAGTATCAGATTCCAGATCTCTGTTTATTGTGCATCCCGTAACATTCATAAGTCTTTTATCATCTTTCCAGGTTCCGGGGTCAACGGTATAATATTCAAAAGTCTGTTCCATAGACTTAGACCAATCTGGCACATCATACACCCCCTTCTACCCTTGTAAGATTTAAAGTTACCGGTATTGTGAGCGCTGTATGTCTTTGACTAAATGAAACTGATACATTCGCCCAATAACCGCTTCCGGATGGTTCTCTTACATAGACATCGCCCATCCATGCAGCAAGACGCCTTAGTCCATATAATGTTTCTGTATCATCCTTGACTATTTCGAAATTCCAAATCGCAATAGCACCAATCTGTGTCCCATAATAAGTCACCGGGTGCTTTCTTCCGGCATATTCAACAAGCGAAACATCCGCCGTATTACTGTCAGAAACATCAATATTATATGGAAGCCTAAGTAGCGAACCCGACCACGGGGGCTGTTCCATTTCATCCTCGTTGTTGGTATTAAATTGGGACCATTCTTCGTCCCACTGTATGATGATAGCCGGTTCATCTATAGGATATCCTGGAGGATCATAGAAAGATACTGTTCCTGTATTTTTTGCAGTTGCTACTATACGATATCTTGCATAGTCCAATGCCGGATGCGGATCAACAATGACAGAATTTTCAGTATTGTCTATATTTTTTGATAATTCTGTAAATGAACCATCAAACTCTCTTCTATATACCGATATCATTACATTTTCTATAAGGTATCCTTCGTCATCTATACAATACGGCCTGATATATGTCACAAAAGAATCTCCATCATAAGATATCTCGGCATCAGGCTCATATTCCATTTCAGTCCATGAAACATCAAATTCTAAAGATGCCTCTCCATTTAAACCGGAGTCCATTGATGAAATGCAAGTAACCATATAGGATACATTGTTTTCAAAATCCACATCATTTGCAGATAAGGATAATGAGAGAGGCTCATTCACATCAAAGTATTGTGAATAAACCTCATCTCCAGCATTTACTATTACACTTCTTCCTATTGCGTCAGTTGTTTGATATGTTTCGTTTGATATTATAGATACATAATAACCTATAGGAGCCTGTGTTTTAGGACCAGCCAGAGCCGATATATTCAATGGAAACGACTCTAATGTTTCAATCTGAGTACCAGACGAATCAGTTATCGTCAACTCTAATGTTGGAGGCGCATAAATATCAACCGTACGCTGTATCGACCAATCGCCATACACTTTTGTTATTCCGGCTGTTCTAACTCTCCAACGAATCTTTGTTCCTTCGTCATATTCCGAAGTATCAACGATATACATATGGGTTTTATTTTCTCCCTCAGGTTCTTCTTCATCGCTATAGCCTTCTATGGTATAAGTTTCTTTTGTCTCTCCAATATACATTTCAAGCTCAGCATATGTCATTCTTGAACCATCTTGAGCATTGTGTACCCAATATAATGTGAGAATGTCGCCGGTTATTGCTGTAGTTGTCGAAGACCAGGTTGTCGGCGCTGATGGTTTTTCTCCGATAATAACCGACTTTGGATCTGTCCATGCAGACTCCCCCTGTTCATTCACAGCTCTTACTCTAAAGAAATACTCATCTCCTGACTCCAAGCCTGTTACTTCGTAATGTGTAAATTCAGCTCCGGTTATAACCGTTGTCTGATTTGACCCATCGAAATATCTTAATTCTGTGGTGTATTCAATATCGTAAGTTTCTGCGCTTCCTGCTTCAGTCCATTCCAAATATACAGATGTTTCTGAACTTGCTCTGCATGATGTTATCGTCTCTGGAGGAGCCGGTACGGTGTTCATTGTGCTTGAAAAGTCAGACCAATCACTATATACACTATTCCCGTTATATAAATTTACTGATCTGCACCGTACTCGGTATTCTCCTCCTGGCGATACTGCATATTCAAATATTGCTTGGCATGTAACTACCGTTACAGTAGCTGTTTTTACAAGTTTTGTTCCGTTATATATTTGAAATTGAATCTGATCACTTCTTGGATCCGATACATTTTCTATCGAAGCGGTTAAGTTATATTCATCTATCTCTACCGTTGGTACCGACGGCACCTCTGGTGGGTCGGCAGCAAGGTAATACACAGATGATACTGCCGTACCGCTCCAATACGATGTATCTTTACCGTTTACTTTTCTTGTTTTGGAAACAGGTTTTACTGTGCATTTTATCTGCGTAGCACCATCTGGAGGGCTATAAGTGCTCTGTTTTTCTGTCGCATTCGAAGAGCTACCTATAAACCAAACACCATCGTCAGTCCAGTAATACCATTTAACCTCATAATGATCGAGAGTATTTATTGTGGTCGTAGACGATGTCGAACTCGTCGTGCTTACCAAATCTGACACTCTAACGGGACTTATTATATTATGCGTGCCTGAGGCATTTCGTCCAAGAACTGCTCTGTTTCCAGATACTTCTATGACATACCATCTATCACTTCTCACCCATGATGGCATCGCTACTCCATTGTAATATGTTGTAGCCGTAGATTTAATAGAAACGAGGTCTCCCTTTTTTATGGCACCAGTAGTTACAGTAGTATTTTTTTGTGTTTCATTAAATACCCATGTCGCATAATATGTATTGTCGTTTCCACTCTGCTTTTGAACAGTTAAATTTGAAACTTTTGCCACTAACTACTTCCTCCTTTCTATCTTTGCTGCTCTTACAAGGGTCTGTATAGCTTGGGATACTTCTGATCCTGAATCATATGTTATTCCATTGATGTTATATGTATCTCCTATAGTCTGTCCCATGGCTTTCTTAAGATCTTTTATAGCATCCGTAATATGCCTGTCCCTGTCATTTTGATTTCTTTGGTCCATTATGGAGCTTATAGCGTTAAGATTAGACATAACCCCTATAGACGGCTGCATCGCAAACATGGTGTTTAATCTTCCAACACCGTCGTTCACATCGCTAAGATCCAGAACAGGTCTTATTGACGGCGTCACATCAACATCGCTGTTGAATATCGACTGCATCATTGAAATCGTCTTGTCGAGGCCATTTCTTGCTGAAGCTGCCATATTTGCTCCTGCCGAATGTGCCTTCTTCGCATAATCAGTAATGGCA
>ERZ1503932.404-NODE-404-length-10931-cov-3.306363_pt1 | contig 10931 bp, 9 predicted proteins | sample MGYA00572251_ERZ1503932 | MGnify/ENA primary metagenome ERZ1503932 (study PRJEB39906, sample SAMEA3182112) | gut metagenome | biome: human; feature: gut; material: Stool; isolation source: human stools | place: Canada | collected 2013-05-06 ... | reverse complement strand
GACCCGGACCGTCCGGTCATAGACCCGGAAGAGCCTACGGTGACGAGCTCCGAAACAACCTACCGCACGTATGCCTACGAAGACATCTGGCCCAATGGCGGTGACTATGACTTGAACGACGTGATTATCGAACACAAACGGGCCATTTCATTCAACAGCAACAATTATGTGCTGAAGGTGGAAGACACCTTTGTACCCGTACAGCAAAGTGGTGCCGCCACATACTCCAACGCATTTGCCGTGCAATATGTGGCCAGCCAGCGAGGCAGCATAGAACTGCCTGCCGGAGCAGTCGATGAAACAGAGACCTCTTCTGTCATCCTATTCCCCGATGCAAAGTCTGTGCAGGGCAACGAATTTACCGTAACCCGTACATTTGCAGACAACACATTGCCTAAGAAGAATCTGGAGAGCGACTTGAACCCGTTCATCATTGCCCAGTATACAGCCGGAGCCGACAACCGGACAGAAGTGCATCTGCCCAAGAAGAAAGCGACCGGTAAAGCCAACGCAAAGCAAATCGGAGCCGAAGACGATGCCTACTACATCAACAAGGACGGCAAATATCCATTCGCCATCATGCTGCCGGCCACAACCGGCACGGAAGGCCCCATCCGGTTCACTCCGGCAAAGGAAACCGTACGCATCGACCTGGAGTATCCCGATTTCGCCAAATGGGTAGAGTCCAATGGTGCCACCAATAATGACTGGTATCTCTACTACCAGTCGTCCAAAGAGTGAAATCCTACGACATTCCTTAAAGAAGAGCCGCGCAATAGTTGCATTTGCGCGGCTTTTTCATGCATGACCATTACCGTTATGAAATTATTTTTTCTACATTTGCATCCGCTAAAAGGAAACAAAACCGCATCAGGCTGAAAAAAACATGAGGAATACATCACCCGCCGCACCTACCATCCGCTTCCGCCGCTGGAGCAGAAAAGCCTACGCTGCATTTGCCAGCATAGGACGGTGTGTCACTATCGGTTGCCTGCGCAAAAGCGTGGCAGACAGCTCTCTGTCCAAACAGAAGGCTGCGGGAACCGCCGGACATGCCGGATGCGGGGAAGAGAGTGCCTGGAAAGGAGAAACGGAAGGAAGAGAAACCGACACCGGCATTCCGCTGGGTAGCAGCAGCGCCCTGACAAGTATCCTCACGGAGCTGGGAACGAACCGGCACATTCTTTTTGAAACACAAGTCATCCGCCCCTGCGGGAATACGGGCGGACAAGACACATATAGCCTGAAACAAAAGAGAACAAGAGGTACGGATTACCGGAAGCCATGCAGCAGAATGACGAGCTGCACCGCCCCGGCAATCCGTACCTCTGTCTTTATCCATGAACATAACCCAAGAAAGATATGACCCTACAGAAATTAAAGGAACAAGTGCTGCGCGGCAGCCACATCAGTAAGGAAGAAGCCGAATGGCTGGCTGTGCAACCCGACAAGGAAGCGCTATACGAAGCTGCCCACGAGATAACCCGGGCCCGAGCCTCGGAGGAGTTCGACATGTGCTCCATCATTAATGCCAAGTCCGGACGATGCCCGGAAAACTGCAAGTGGTGTGCACAGTCGTCGCACTACAAAACCCAGGCAGACGTGTACGACCTGGTGGACAAAGAAGAATGCCTGCGGCATGCCCTGCATAATGAAGCCCAGGGCGTGGCACGTTTCTCGCTGGTGACCAGTGGACGGAAGCCCTCCTCCAGAAACATGGAGAAACTGTGCGAAGCCGCCCGGCACATGCGCCGGCACTCGTCCATCCAGTTGTGCGCATCACTGGGACTGCTCAACGAAGACGAAATGCGGGCACTGCACGACGCAGGCATCACCCGCTATCACTGCAACCTGGAGACAGCCCCCTCCTACTTTCCCCAACTGTGCAGCACGCACACGCAGGAAGAGAAGCTGCGCACCCTGCAAGCCGCCCGCAATGTAGGCATGGACATCTGCAGCGGCGGCATCATCGGCATGGGCGAGAGCATGGAGCAACGCATCGAATTCGCCTTCACACTGCGCGAGCTGGAAGTACAGTCCATCCCCATCAACCTCCTGAGCCCCATCCCCGGCACACCGCTGGAACGGCAGGCACCACTCAGCGAGGAGGAAATACTGACCACCATCGCCCTCTTCCGCTTCATCAACCCGACAGCTTTCCTCCGCTTTGCCGGAGGACGCTCGCAACTGAGCAAGGAGGCCGTAAAGCAAGCGCTACACATCGGCATCAACTCCGCCATCGTGGGCGACCTGCTGACAACGCTCGGCTCGAAAGTGTCAGAAGACAAGGTACTGATAGAAGATGCCGGATACCGGTTCTGCGGCTCGCAGTTCGACAGAGAGCACCTATGGCACCCCTATACCTCCACCACCAACCCGCTACCGGTGTACAAGGTGAAGCATGCCGAAGGCGCCACCATCACCCTGGAAAGCGGAGAAACACTCGTAGAGGGAATGTCGTCGTGGTGGTGCGCCGTCCACGGGTACAACCACCCTACACTGAACCGGGCGGCAGAGGAACAGCTGGGCAAGATGTCGCATGTGATGTTCGGAGGGCTGACACACGACCCTGCCATTGAACTGGGCCAGTTGCTGCTACCGCTTGTCCCGCCGTCCATGCAGAAGATATTCTATGCCGACTCGGGCTCGGTGGCAGTAGAGGTGGCCTTGAAAATGGCCGTGCAGTACTGGTATGGCAAGGGAAAGGCGAAGAAGAACAATTTTGTGACTATCCGTTCGGGCTATCACGGGGATACATGGAATGCCATGTCTGTCTGCGACCCGGTGACGGGCATGCATTCGCTGTTCGGGGCATCATTGCCGGTGCGCTATTTCGTGCCGCAGCCGCGCTCGCGCTTCCACGGCGAATGGGATGAACGGGATACGGTGGAACTGCGGAAACTGGTAGAGGAGCATCACGAGGAACTGGCAGCGCTTATCCTCGAACCTGTGGTGCAGGGCGCTGGCGGCATGTGGTTCTACCACCCCCAGTACCTGCGCGAAGCGGCACAGATATGCAAGGAACATGGCCTGCTGCTGATATTCGATGAGATAGCCACGGGCTTCGGACGGACGGGAAAACTCTTTGCCTGGGAGCACGCGGGTGTAGAACCGGACATCATGTGCATAGGAAAGGCCATAACGGGCGGATACATGACGCTGTCTGCCGTACTGACGACGAATGAAGTGGCGGATACCATCTCCAACCATACACCGGAGGTGTTTATGCACGGACCCACCTTTATGGGGAATCCACTGGCATGCGCCGTAGCGTGCGCTTCGGTGAAGCTGCTGACCTCGCCCGAATACGACTGGCAAGGCAAGGTGACTCGCATCAGCCGGCAACTGCAAGAAGAGCTTGAACCGGCACGCCGATTACCGCAAGTGACGGATGTACGTGTGCTGGGAGCCATCGGGGGGATTGAGACAAAAAAGCCCGTAGACATGGCGTGGATGCAAAAACGCTTCGTTGAGGAGGGAATCTGGGTACGCCCGTTCGGAAGATTGGTATACCTGATGCCTCCGTTCATTATAGAGCCGGAACAGTTGAGGAAGCTGACGGGAGGGTTGATGAAAATTATAAGAATGTGCTAATATGCTAATGTGCCAATTGGCTGCGCAATGTTTACGCTGCGCTATCACGCCGCAGGTCATTGGCATATTAGCACATTGGCACATTAGCACATTAAAACCACATTGGCACATTTTAAAAGAATTATGAATGCAATAGAATATATGCAGCAAGAGCTGCAAACATTGAAAGAACACAGCAACCTGCGCCGCCTGCCGCAACTGACACACGAGGGACGCACGGTTATAGCCGATGGCCGGCATATGCTGAACCTTTCGTCCAACGACTACCTGGGCCTGGCTGCCGACCGCCAGCTAAAGGAAGAATTCCTGCAGACACTGACACCGGACACCTTCCTGCCGACTTCCTCCTCCTCCCGCCTGCTGACGGGGAACTTCGGGATTTACGAAGAACTGGAGACGGAACTCGCCACACTTTTCGGCACAGAGACAGCACTGGTGCTCAATAGCGGCTATCATGCCAATAGGGGGATTCTGCCCGCCGTGAGCGATGCACAAACCCTAATACTGGCAGACAAGCTGGTGCATGCCAGCATCATCGACGGCATCCGCCTATCCACCGCACGCTGCATCCGCTTCCGCCACAACGACCTGGTGCAACTGGAACGCCTGCTGGAACAACACCATGCAACATTCCGGCAATTGATTATCGTCACAGAAAGCATCTTCAGCATGGACGGTGACCAAGCCGACCTCACGGCATTGGTGCGTTTGAAAAAAAGATACTCCAACGTACTGCTCTATGTGGACGAAGCCCATGCATTCGGCGTAAGGGGACTGCGCGGCCTGGGCTGCGCCGAAGAAACCGGATGTATCCGGGATATAGATTTCCTCGTGGGCACCTTCGGCAAGGCGGCTGCGTCTGCCGGTGCATACATCGCCTGCTGCCGGACGATACGCGAGTATCTCGTCAACCGGATGCGAACCCTTATCTTCACCACGGCATTGCCTCCGACAAGTATTGCCTGGACACTGTTTATCGTACGGAAACTTGCCGGAATGCAGGACCACCGCGAGCATCTGGCAAGAATCAGTCGGACACTGCGCGAAGCATTACAAGCCAAGGGGTACGGATGCCCTAGCGCAAGCCATATCGTCCCCTTGATTATCGGCCCCAGTGCCGACACCGTGCTGTGCGCAGAGTTGCTGCAGAGGCATGGCTTTTATGCACTGCCGGTACGCCCGCCCACGGTGCCCGAAGGGACATCACGCATCCGCTTCTCGCTGACGGCAGACATACGGGAAGATGAGATTGGAGAACTTATACCCCTTATTCCCCTAAAGGAAGAGAGGAATACTAACGCTATACGATTCTAAAAACAGATGAAACAAAGTTACATTATACACGAGCATCATCCCCGGCTATTGCTGTTCTTTGCCGGCTGGGGAGCCGATGAGACGCCTTTCAAAATGTATCGTCCGGTAGCCAGCGACTTCATGGTGTGCTATGACTACCGCACACTGGATTTTGACGCCTCCGGACTGGAAGAATACCGCGAAATCAACCTCATCGGCTGGTCTATGGGGGTATGGGCGGCTTCGCAGACCGTGCCACAGCTCTCATCGCCAGGTACGTCCGGCGAAGGTATCCATATGGCAAACAGCATCGCCATCAACGGAACGCCCTACCCCATAGACCAGCATATGGGCATTCCACCCGCCATCTACCACGGGACATTGGACGGACTGACTGGGGCTTCACTGCACAAATTCCTCCGCCGCATGTGCGCCAACGGAGCAGCCTTCAAAGCTTTCCTGGAAATCACCCCCCGCCGTCCGCTGGAAGAGTTGAGAGATGAGTTGACGGAGATTGAGAAGATGTACCACACACTGCCTGCTGCCACCTTCCATTGGCAGCAGGCAGTAACGGGAGGCAACGACCGCATCATTCCACCAGCCAACCAGCTGCAAGCCTGGGAAATACTCGGCACCCCCGTACTGCAAACGGAGGATGCCCACTACCAGGAAGAGTTATTCAGACATTACCTGCAAGACCTATGGACAAGCCACTGAACCCGATGGACAAACAACTGATAGCCGCCCGCTTTGCCAAAGCCCGGAATACCTATACCCGGGAGGCCCGCGTGCAGCAACAAGTCGCCGAGAAGATGATGCAGCTCATAAAGGAACCATACACACGTTTCCGCCGTGTCGTAGAGTTTGGCTGCGGAACGGGAAGCTACTCACGTATCCTCCTCCACACCTTGCAACCGGAAGCTCTGCTGCTGAACGACTTGTGCCGGGAAATGGAGGAGTGCGTCAAGGAACTTTGCGACGGCACTACCGTGCAGTTCGTCCCCGGTGATGCCGAAGCCATCGACTTCCCCGGAGAAACCGACCTGATAACCTCGTGCTCCACCCTGCAATGGTTCAACGACCCAGGTGCTTTCCTCACCCGCTGCCACCAAGCACTGGTGGCAGACGGCCTGCTTGCCTTCAGCACCTTCGGCGCCACAAACATGCACGAAATACGCCAACTGACTGGGCACGGGCTGGACTATCTCTCCGTTGAGGAGCTGCAAGCCCTGCTGTCTCCCGGTTTCGATATTCTTCATGCCGAAGAAGAGGTGATATCCTTGCCCTTCCCCACTCCCCAGGCAGTGCTGAAGCATCTGAAGCAAACCGGAGTCACGGGTACGGAAAAAAGGATGTGGACGCGTAGTCGCCTGCAATCCTTCTGCAAAGAATACACAACCCGGTTCAGTGATGCCGCAGGCAACGTAAGCCTGACCTATCACCCTATTTATATCATCGCACGAAAAAAAACAAAATAATGGAAACAAAAAACATCTACTTCATCAGCGGCATTGATACAGATGCCGGAAAAAGCTATTGCACCGCCTGGTACGCCCGTGAGCTTATGCAACGCGGCCTGCGCGTCATCACCCAAAAATTCATCCAGACCGGCAACACCGGTCATTCCGAGGACATCGACCTGCACCGCCGCCTCACCGGAACCGGCTACCTGCCGGAAGACAAAGAGGGGCTGACCATGCCCGAGATATTCTCCTATCCCTGCTCTCCCCACCTCGCCGCCCGCATAGACAAGCGCCCGATAGACTTCGGAAAAATAGAGCGTGCCACCAGGGAACTTTCCCATCGCTATGATACCGTGCTCGTAGAAGGCGCCGGCGGTCTGATGGTTCCCCTTACCGAAGATTTCCTGACGATAGACTACATTGCGGAGAAGCAGTACCCGCTTATCTTTGTCACCTCCGGAAAGCTGGGCAGCATCAACCACACCCTGCTGAGCTTCGAAGCCATCAAGAACCGGGACATCGCGCTCGATACGGTACTCTACAACCTCTATCCCACGGTAGAGGACAAGACTATCCAGGAAGACACGATGAAATACATCAAGCAGTATTTGTCCAAGCACTTTCCCGGAACAAAGTTTGAGGTAGTGCCGGAAATTGTGTAAATTTGCAGCACATAAACGTCCTACTGCACATGGAAGCATTTACATTAGATTCAACTGAAATTATCGTACTCGCTACGGCGGGTGGTCTGTTCCTTATTCAAATTATCTACTACCTCTGTCTCTACAACCGTATTCATGCGCGCAGCCGTGCCGTGAAGCAGGGAGACACGCACTTCACCCAGGAACTGCCCCCCATATCCGTCATTATCTGCGCCCGCGAGGAATCCGAGAATCTGCGCCGCAACCTGGGCGCCGTGCTGGAGCAGGACTATCCCCTATTTGAAGTCATCGTCATTAACGACGGCAACACTGATGAGAGCGAGGATTACCTGACCATCCTCGAGGAGAAATATCCCCATCTCTACCACAGCTTCGTACCCGATTCCTCCCGTTACATCAGCCGCAAGAAGCTGGCCGTGACGCTTGGAATCAAGGCCAGCAAATATGAATGGCTGGTGTTTACCAATGCCAACTGCATGCCCCAAAGCAACCAATGGCTGCGACTGATGGCACGCAACTTCACATCACGTACCCAAGTGGTGCTGGGATACAGCGGCTACGAACGCGGCGAAGGCTGGCTGCACAAACGGGCGGCATTCGACAATCTGTTCACTTCCATGCGCTATCTGGGATTTGCCCTGGCAGGCAGCCCCTACATGGGCATCGGGCGTAACCTGGCCTACCGGAAGGAACTCTTCTACCAACAGAAAGGATTCTCCGCACACCTCAACCTGCAACGGGGAGACGACGATTTGTTCATCAACCACGTGGCTACCCCGGAGAACACGCGGGTAGAAACGGATGCCAATGCCATTGTGCGCATGCAGCCGCTTCTGCGTACCAAGGACTGGAAAGAAGAGAAAATAGGCTACGCCTCCACAGCACGGCTGTATCATGGAATGCAACGCTGGCTGGCCGGTTTTGAGACCCTGACCCGCCTGGTATTCCACGCATCCTGGATAGCCGCGATGGTCATCGGCATTCTGCACTTCCACTGGCTGGCAGCAGGCGTCGCTTGTCTTTTGTTCCTGTTCCGTTTCACCCTGCAGGCCGTCATTGTCAACAAGACCGCCCGCGACCTGGAAGAACAACGTAGATATTACTTCACACTACCGGCTTTCGACTTATTGCAGCCGATACAGTCTTTACGTTGGAAATGGTACTGTCTGTTCCGCAAGAAAAGCGATTTTCTGAGAAAGTGATTCTCTTATTCGTAACGGATGGAAGTTGCCGGATGGATGCGTGTAATCAGGAATGATGGGCCCAGCAACATCAGGACCGAAGCCAGCAATGTGCCGGCATTCAGCAGCAGGAACAGCCAGATATTGAAAGATACCGGAACAGTAGCCATGTAATAGGTTTCAGGGTCGAGCTTGAACAAGCCGGACCAGCGCTGCACGAAATAGAACGCAAGGCCGATTATGTTCCCCCAAAGCATGCCTTTCCCAATGAGGAAGACCAAAAACCAAAGGAAGACTTTACGGATGGTAAGGTTATTGGCTCCCAAAGACTTCAGCACGCCTATCATGGAGGTACGCTCTATGATGATAATCAGCAGGCCGGATACCATGGTGAACCCCGCCACTCCAATCATCAGAATGAGAATGACCCAGATGTTGACATCCAAGATGCCCAGCCAGGCAAAGATTTGGGGATTGAGCTGCTCTACATTGCGGACGCAATACTCGGCACCATAGCGGTCGGGATTCTCGTCCGTATCGACAGCTATCTCATAGGTGGTTTCTTCCAGCTTGTCATAATCGCGTATTTCCAGCTCCACACCGCTCACCTGGTCCGGCTCCCAGTTGTTCAGGCGATTCACCAAATAGAGGTCGGTAAGCAGGAATAGGTTGTCGTATTCGGAGAAGTTGGTTTGGTAGATACCTACAATCTTCAGGCGGCGAGCACGCACATCGTCCTGGATGAAGTAGGTGTCTATCTTGTCACCGAGTTTCAATTGCAGCTTGTTGGCAAGAGACTTTGAGATGACTACGCGGTTGGACGAAGCGGAATCGCTGAATTGCGGAAACTCCCCCTCCAGCAGATGGCGGTGGAAAAAGGTGCTGTCATACTCCTGCCCCACACCTTTCAGCACCATTCCCTGAAAGGCATCGGCGGTCTTTATCATCCCCGGCTTGGTGGAGTAGCGTTGTACATGCTTCACTTCGGGATAATCGGAAAGCGCAGCCATCATGCTGTCGCCCACCACCACCGGGCGCGTCTCATAAGAGCGTGCAGCATCCAGGTTGCCTATCTGGATATGGGCACCGAAACCCACGATTTTATCCCTTACCTCGCTCTTGAAGCCAACAATGACGGACACGGCAATAATCATCACCGCCAGTCCGAGAGCAATACCCACCATGGCAATAAGGACAGCCGGACGGGAAACTTGCTTGCCCGGCTCCGAGTTGCGATAAATGCGCAACGCTATAAAGCGAGATAAGTTCATAAATTAATCCCTAATCCTTCATTTCTCTTCCTGGATAGGCTTCCAATGCTTTTTGCAATACAAACAAGGCGCGGTTCAAGTCGTCTTTCTTCAGTACGTATGCGATACGCACTTCGTTGCGACCGGAACCCGGCGTAGTATAGAATCCGGACGCAGGCGCCATGAATACCGTCTGTCCCTCGTATTCGAACTCCGACAGACACCAGGCACAGAACTTGTCCGAATCATCTACCGGAAGCTTTGCCACCGTATAGAATGCTCCCATCGGGATGGGCGAATATACGCCCGGTATACGGTTCAATCCGTCAATCAAGCATTTACGGCGTTCTACATATTCATCGTATGTGTCGCGCAGATAATCCTCATCGGCATCCAGCGATGCTTCTGCGGCAATCTGGCCTATCAACGGAGGACTGAGACGCGCCTGGCAGAACTTCATGACAGCATCCCGGATTTCCTTGTTCTTCGTTATCAGGGCACCGATGCGGATGCCGCACTCCGAATAGCGCTTGGACACGGAATCAATCAGCACCACATTGTTCTCAATGCCCTCCAGATGGCAGGCAGAGATATAGGGAGAACCCGTATAAATAAATTCACGGTACACCTCGTCCGAGAAGAGGAACAAATCGTACTTCTTCACAAGGTCGCGAATCTGGTTCATTTCACGGCGTGTATAGAGGTAACCCGTAGGATTGTTGGGATTGCAAATCAAAATAGCACGCGTGCGCTCGTTAATCAACTCCTCGAACTTCTCTACCTTGGGCAACGAGAAACCCTCTTCGATGGTCGTGGCAATGGTGCGTATCTTGGCTCCGGCAGAGATGGCAAACGCCATATAATTGGCATAGGCCGGCTCGGGAACAATGATTTCATCCCCCGGATTGAGGCAAGCCAGGAAAGAGAACAACACCGCCTCCGAGCCGCCGGAAGTGATGATGATGTCGTCTGCAGTCAGATTGATATTGTACTTTGCATAGTAACCCACCAACTTCTCGCGGTAACTGCGATATCCCGCACTGGGACTGTATTCCAGAACTTTCCGGTCGATGTTCCGTATCGCTTCAATCGCGACTTCCGGAGTAGGCAGGTCGGGTTGACCGATGTTCAGGTGAAATACATGTATACCCCTCTGCTTGGCAGCATCTGCCAGAGGAGCCAGTTTTCTGATAGGAGATGCGGGCATCTCCATTCCGCGAATAGATATTGTTGGCATGAGGTTTATTTACTATTTGACGATTTATGATTTACTATTTAATAGAGTATTTATAGGTGATATTGCTATCACTTTATCATTAAAGTTGCAAATGTAGCGAATTATTTGAAACCAAAAGGAAGGCAAGACCATAAAAACTTTAAAAAACTTATCTATCGTAAAAACTCTATGATATGTAAACAGAAACTTGTATCTTTGAAAAAGCAAACGAGCCAAGTAGAATCAATTGTAAATAGTAAATAGTCAAATAG
>ERZ1503932.388-NODE-388-length-11206-cov-3.928347_pt1 | contig 11206 bp, 4 predicted proteins | sample MGYA00572251_ERZ1503932 | MGnify/ENA primary metagenome ERZ1503932 (study PRJEB39906, sample SAMEA3182112) | gut metagenome | biome: human; feature: gut; material: Stool; isolation source: human stools | place: Canada | collected 2013-05-06 ... | reverse complement strand
GATTACGATAACGTCATACTTAAACTCCATTCGTTCAGTGTATTTTAAAACTGTGCAAAGTTACGAAAAAAGTTGTATGCCGGGACGTGTCATATCTTAAAATCCGGATATATCTTCTTTGGCATTGCTTATATTTCCGTATCCAGTATCATACTTATTGCTTGGAATGCTTAGGCTATAGACATATTGCTTGTGTTTAGCTTAAAATACAATCAAAATGAAGCTTTTTGAATACTATTGCTTTTCTTTTTGAAAAAGATACATACCTTTGCAACGTTTGGATATTAAAAAGTGTTTTGATTGACTAATTTTAAGGAAGAGAAGCATGAGAAAGAAATTCTTCTTGTTAATCATTGTCTGCCTGGTTATGGGGGCGGGAGTGATGGCTCAGACGTCTACGGTCTCGGGAACAGTATTTGCCGAGGACAACAATGAGCCGATTATTGGGGCATCGGTATTGGTGAAGGGTACAACGCTGGGGGCTGTGACCGATATCGAAGGTAAATTTACAATCTTGAATGTGCCGGGCACGGCAAAGACAGTGATTGTCTCTTTTGTAGGTATGCAGAAAGTAGAAGCTGCCATAAAGCCTGCTATGAAGGTGGTGCTGAAATCGGATTCGGAACTGCTGGATGAAGTGATGGTGGTGGCTTACGGCACGGCCAAAAAGAGCAGCTATGCAGGTTCGGCTTCTTTAGTGAAAGCGGATGCGCTGAAAGACATTCCGACGACCAGCTTTGAAAACGCGTTGAACGGTAAAGTGGCGGGCTTGCAACTGACGAATAATTCCGGCCAGGCGGGTTCCGCACCGGCCATCCGCATCCGTGGCATAGGTTCTATGAATGCCGGGAATGAACCGTTGTATGTAGTGGACGGTGTTCCGGTCTCTTCGGGCAATACGGGGCAGATGAGCGGTGAGCTCTATTCTACCAAGAACATCATGAATACGTTGAACCCGGAAGACATCGAATCTATTTCTGTATTGAAAGATGCGGCGGCCAGCTCGCTTTATGGGTCGCGTGCGGCAAACGGCGTCATTCTGATTACTACCAAAAAAGGACAGATTGGCAAGCCGGTGGTGACGCTGAAAGCCGAAGTGGGCTTCACGCCCTGCTGGGCAACGGACAACTATGAAACGGCCAGCGTACAGGAGAATGTGAATATGCTCTACACCGTATTTCACGATGCCCGTACAAGCGGTAAGGGCGAAACGGACGAAAAGGCGGCAGCCTATGCCATAGGCCAGTTGAACAGCCGTTTCAACAAACATGGCTACCAATTTACCACAAATGGTACGGGAGCTTACGAGAACGTCAATATCCTTGAGTACGACAACTCCGGGCGTGGAGGCAAATACTACGATTGGGACAAGGCATATTTCCGTACCGCCATTTACCAGACCTACGATATGTCCGTCAGCGGTGCTACGCAGAATACCAACTATTACACTTCCCTTTCCTATACCCAGGACGAGGGACGTTTGAAGATGAACAGCTTCGACCGTGTTTCCGGTCGCCTGAACCTCACCCAGAAGGTGGGGAAATTCCTTGAACTGACCACCAATGCCAGCCTGGCGCGTACCAAGAAAAGCGGTTATAATGATACACGCAACACGGGCAGTAATTACTTCATGCAGACCCGTAACTTGCTGTGGGGACTCTACTGGCCCACTGATTACAAGACCGGCGAGCTCTGGACCGAACGTTACGGTAGCTACGCCTACAATGGGCTTTATTATGACAAAGAGTGGGAGAACGGTTCTACCAGTACCAAAATCATAGCTGCGGAGACGCTCACCCTGCATCTGATGCCGGGCCTGGACCTTCGTTCTATCTACTCTTACGACAATACTACTGTAAAAGACCATATCTATTACAGTGCCAATCACTATAAAGGCTCGGCAGACAATGGGAATGTCAACGAATACCGTACTACATACGAGAAGATGGTTACCTCCACTACCGCCAATTATACCGGCACCTTCGACAAACACACAGTTGGCACCATGGTGGGTTTCGAAGCGGAGAAGAAAAAGACAGACTATGTGCGTGCCACAGGAAGCAATCTTGCGGTCAGCACCATTCATACAGTTTCTACTGCCGGAACGCAGACTTCTGCCGGATATTCCTGGGGAAACTCGATGGTGTCCGTGCTCTCCAAGTTGGATTATAATTACGATGAACGCTACTTCATTTCCGGTTCTTACCGCCGCGACGGTTCTTCCCGGCTCAGCAAGCAGGAACGTTGGGGAAACTTCTGGTCAGTGGCGGGAGCGTGGAACATCATGCGCGAGGGTTTTATGAGCAAATATTCTTTCCTGAGCAACCTGCGTATACGTGCCTCTTATGGTATTAACGGTACGCTGCCTTCGGACAATTACGGCTATATGAGCTTGATGAGCTATACCAGTAAGTACATGGGTAACCCGGGCGGTACAATCACTACCGTCACCAATGACAAGCTGTCTTGGGAGACGAGCTACAACACGAATGTGGGTATCGACTTCGGCTTCTTCGGCCAACGTCTGCGCGGTACGGTGGAATACTTCAACCGTGATTCGAAGAACCTGCTCCAGGATGTTCCCATTTCGATGGTTACGGGATTTTCCTCTACGTTGCGGAACGTAGGATGCATCAACAACCATGGGGTAGAGGTGGAGTTGAGTGGTGACATCATTGATAGTAAAGGATGGTTATGGAGTGCCGGTGCCAACGCAACCTTCCTCCGTTCTGAGGTGAAAGAGTTGTATGGCGGTGCGGACATTATCTGGTACGACCCCACCAGTAGCGACAGCCGTGCGCAATATGTATACCGGGAAGGTCAGTCCACGCTGGCTTTCTATGGATACGAATGGGCAGGTGTGGACAAGACCAACGGCAAGAACGTCTACTATGTAAATGACCCCAAGAATGGCAAGGCCGGAGATTTTGAGTATAACGGGCGCGGAGCTACTTATGACTATAACAATGCCAACTACACCATCATCGGCAATGCCGTTCCCAAAGTGTATGGGGGCATCAATACCTCGGTCTCCTACAAAGGCATAGCCCTTTCGTTGGGCTTTACCTATAAGATAGGAGGAGACTTGTACGACGGAGCCTACATGGATGTGGCCGACGACGGTTATTATTGGGAGCGTATCCGTGCTAAAAGCTACTACAACAACCTTTGGACGCCAGACCATACGAACGGTACAGAGCCCCGTATCGAAGGTGTAGACCTCGATGACCCGCAACAATACAGCAGCCGCCACTTGTTCAATGCCAGTTATCTGCGCTTGAAGAATCTCTCATTGGCCTATACGCTGCCCAAAGCCATGACCCGCAAGGCTTTCATCGAGAATGCCCGCCTTTTCTTCACTGCCAGCAACCTTTGGACAATAGCCAAATACAAGGAGGCAGACCCCGAAGTGAGCGAATACGGCACACGTGGTTGGGAAACCCCTATCGGAAAAACGTTTGTCGTTGGCGTTGAATTGAAATTTTAATGAACTGGAGGAACTAACAATGAAAAAGATATATCATTTATTGGCACTTGTGATACTTGGTGCCTTTACATTCACTTCGTGTGACGATTTTCTGGATATGCAGCCCACCAACTCCGGAAATGCAGAAGGTGCTGTCGGTACGGTAGCCGATGCGCAGGTGGTTATCAACGGTGTGATGAGTGCGATGACCTCATCGTCCTATTACGGCAGAAACCTTTTTATGTACGGTGATGCCAAGGGCGGTGACCTCACGATTTTTGCTGCCGGACGCGGACTGGATGCATTCTATACGTTCAACCACACTTCCAACAGCAATACTTATTCCGGTTTCTGGAGCCGTGGATATTACTGCATTCTGCAGGTCAACACCTTGTTGAGCAACATTGAGAAGCTGGAAGAATCGGGCAGTATGGAAGACTTTTCCGAAGCCAAAGGGCAGGCGTTGACTCTGAGGGCGCTGTTCTATTTCGATTTGGTCCGTCTCTACGGGCTTCCTTACAATTACAACAAGACCTCTTATGGAGTTCCCAATGTAACCGAGCCGCTTACGGTGAACGCCCAGCCCACCCGTGCTACTGTGGAGGAGAACTATCGCCAGATTCTGCAGGACTTGTCGGACGGGGCGGCCCTGCTTGCCAAGAAGAAGACAAAGCAGAGCGGATATGCGGACTATTACACCAACATAGCCCTGCAAGCGCGTGTGAAACTCTATATGGAAGATTATGACGGTGCTTTGAACGCTGCCCGGGAGATTATAGAAAGCGGTGTGTACAAACTGTATGAGCCTGCCGATTGGACGGCTTCCTGGAGCAAGCAGTTTGGTTCCGAGTCCATCTTTGAGCTGGGCATCACCACTGAGGAATCAGACCTGGGAACTTCTTCTTTGGGCTTTTACCTGATGCGCTACGGACAGTTGAAGAATGCCATGGGCTGGTATCTTGCCAGCGATTATTTCTTGAACCGTCTGGGTGAAGACGAGACGGATGTGCGTTGGGGAATCATGGACAACGATGAATACTGGGTGGACAATGAGATTGAACGCAAGGGAGCCTGCTACAAGTATATGGGCAGTACCACTCTGGCAGGTGACGGCAAGGCAACCAATACAGCCGTCAATATCAAGATAATCCGTCTTTCCGAGATATATCTGATTGCCGCCGAAGCAGCCTTGCACTCCACGAAGCAGGAAGCAGGCGCAGATGCCGCCGCCGGTTACCTGAATGAAATCCGCAGGCGTTCTCCCGGACTGGCACCGGCCACTGCCGCTACCATTACCGATGATATGATTCTGGACGAGCGCAGCAAGGAGCTTTTTGGTGAAGGACAACGCTTCTTCGACATGATGCGTATGGGCAGAACCATCGAATTCAACGACGATTTTCAAGATATTCCGGTGAGTCACCGTGGAAAAACAATCGACCGTACTTTCGAGAAGATTGTGCTTCCTATTTCGCAAGATGAGATAAATGCCAATCCGGCATTGGAGAACCAGCAGAATCCGGGATATTAGTCGTTCCCTGCTGTCTATTGTTTGCTACTCCTTGTATATCAGGGAGGTATTTTGCCAACAAGTTGTCACTGCCTTGGCAAACTTTTGCCACGCCTATGGCAAAGTTTTGCCAACGCGGTGGCAAAGTCTTGCCAATGGGAAGGCAAAACCTTGTCATAGGCGTGGCAAGAAAAGCGGAAAAAGGTGCCTTTGATGAATTTCTTTGATAAAATGAGACGGTAATACCTTGATATTCCACAAAAATACTATTTATTGGTTCTAAATTTCTATTCTTTTTTTCTGAATCGGCTTATCTTTGCTTTCGTAGAAACCAATAAAAAGTTATAATACTATGAGAAGATTTTTCCTCATATCGTCATTCTTGACGTTGTTTGCAATCGGAAGCTCGGCGCAATGGAAGCCGGCAGGTGATAAAATCAAAACGGACTGGGCATCCCAGATCAATCCCGCGAATGTGTTGCCCGAATATCCTCGTCCCATCATGGAACGGAGTGACTGGAAGAACTTGAACGGACTGTGGAATTATGCCGTTATAAATAAAGGTGAGCATCTTCCGGCAGAGTTCGAAGGGCAGATACTTGTTCCTTTTGCCATCGAATCCTCCTTGTCCGGAGTTGGAAAAAGAATCAATGAAAACCAGGAACTGGTCTACCAGCGCAGTTTTGAAATTCCTTCTGCCTGGAAGGGAAAACAAGTGCTGTTGCACTTTGGTGCTGTCGACTGGAAAACGGATGTATGGGTGAATGATGTGAAAGTAGGCAGCCATACGGGGGGATTTACTCCGTTCTCTTTCGATATTACTGCCGCCCTTTCTGGCAAAGGCAATAATCAGTTGGTCGTAAAAGTTTGGGACCCAACGGATAAAGGGCCTCAACCCCGTGGAAAGCAGGTCAGCAATCCGGAAGGTATCTGGTACACTCCCGTAAGCGGTATCTGGCAGACGGTATGGATGGAGCCGGTTGCCGGAAAACATATCGAGAACCTCCGTATTACTCCCGATATTGACCGTAATATGCTGACAGTGAAGGCAGAATTGAATAAGGCATGCCCTTCCGACTTTGTGGAAGTGAATGTGTATGACGGCAATCAACTGGTAGCCACCGGCAAAAGTATCAATGCAGAGCCGGTGGAGGTGTCCATGCCCCGGAATGCCAAGTTGTGGAGTCCGGATTCCCCCTTCCTCTATACGCTGAAAGTGACTCTGAAAAGCGGAGGCAAGGTAGTGGATAAGGTGGACAGCTATGCTGCCATGCGTAAGTACTCCACCCGTCGTGACGCGGATGGCATCGTACGCCTGGAACTGAATAACGAGGCTTTGTTCCAGTTTGGACCGCTGGACCAGGGTTGGTGGCCCGACGGACTGTATACAGCTCCCACAGACGAGGCTTTGCTGTATGATGTACAGAAGACGAAAGATTTCGGTTTCAATATGATTCGCAAGCATATCAAGGTGGAACCGGCACGTTGGTACACACATTGTGACCGTTTGGGTATCATCGTATGGCAGGATATGCCGAGCGGTGACCGTAATCCGGAATGGCAGAACCGCCGCTATTTCGACGGAACAGAACTGAAACGCTCCACCGAATCCGAAGCCTATTATCACAAGGAATGGAAGGAAATAATGGATTGTCTCTACTCTTATCCGTGTATCGGTACATGGGTACCGTTCAACGAAGCCTGGGGGCAGTTCAAGACGGTAGAGATAGCCGAATGGACGAAACAGTATGACCCGACCCGCCTGGTGAATCCGGCAAGTGGCGGTAACCATTATACTTGCGGTGACATGCTCGACCTCCACAACTATCCCCAACCGGAAATGTATTTGTATGATGCACAGCGCGCCACGGTTTTGGGTGAGTATGGCGGCATTGGCCTTGTCTTGAAAGATCATCTTTGGGAACCGAACCGCAACTGGGGATATGTTCAGTTCAACTCTTCCAAAGAAGTGACTGATGAGTACGTGAAATATGCCGATATGCTGTATCAGATGATAAAAAGAGGTTTCTCGGCAGCCGTCTATACACAGACCACGGATGTGGAGGTGGAAGTGAACGGTCTGATGACTTACGACCGCAAGGTGATAAAGCTGGATGAGAAACGCGTGAAAGAGATAAATACACGTATCTGCAATTCACTTAAGAAATAGGGGCATTTACAATTTACCATTTACAAAGTACAATTTGGCTGCGCTGTCATCTGCATAGTTAAATTGTACTTTGTAAATGGTAAATTGTGCATTAAAAATGTTGTTATGAAACGATTGATTATAAAGCTTTTCCTTAGTCTGTGCCTATGGGCGGTATTGCCGGTCTGTGCGCAGGATGCTGTTCATTACTATTTCAGAACGATGGATATCCGGAACGGTCTTTCGCAGAACACCGTGTATCAGATTTTGCAGGATAGGAAAGGCTTTATGTGGTTCGGAACCAAGGACGGTCTGAACCGGTATGACGGGTTGTCTTTCCGTGTCTACAAGAAAGAGAACTCCGGTTTAGGCAAGAATTTCATAACCGCGCTCTACGAGGACCGCCGGGGCAATATCTGGATTGGTACCGATGGGGGAGTCTTTATTTACGACCCGGTACTGGATTCCTTTACCGCTTTCGATGAGGCCAGTGATAATGGCAGTATCATCAGGGATTTCGTCACCATGATTGGAAGTGACGAGGACGACAATATCTGGATATCGGTAGAAAACCAGGGGTTGTTCTGCTATAAACCGGATGAAGGGAGGCTGCTGAACCATCTGCACGATTCGGGACTGCCCAATGTAACCCGCTTTTGGCTGAATGGGAATACGTGTTGGCTGGCCTTGTATGCGGATAATCTTTACTATACGAAAGCTGACTTTGAAACTCCTCTGCAGCCTTTCAAGGATGCGGAAGGAAATGAGATTTTCAAGAATGATATTATCAACTGGCAGGTCAGCGGACCCCATAATTGTGTGTATATCGCTTCGCTGAACGGGTTGACAGAGATAAACCAGACTACCGGCAAGACGCGGAAGCTGCTGAACACCTATGTGAGGGCTTTGCAGTTCAAATCTGACAACGAGCTGTGGGTGGGCGCAGAGTCCGGCTTGTATATTTACAATCTGACGAATGACAAGATTACCCATTTGACCGTTCCCGACCAGGATGATTCGTATGCATTGTCGGACAATGCCATTTATTCGCTCTGCTGCGACAAGGAGAACGGCATGTGGATAGGGTCTTATTTCGGTGGAGTGAACTATTGCCCTTATCAGTGGACTTATTTCGAGAAGTTCTATCCGAGAGACAATCTCAGGCATTTCGGCCGTCGTGTACGGGAAATCTGTGAAAGTAATGATGGCACCTTGTGGATAGGTACCGAAGACAAAGGCTTGTTCAATTACAATCCGGAAAACGGAAAGATAGAGCCTTTTGAGCATCCGGCCATTTATCAGAATGTCCACGGCCTTTGCCTGGACGGGGATGATTTGTGGGTAGGTACGTTCTCCGGTGGTCTGAACCGGGTGAATCTTCGGACCAGGCAGGTGAAACATTATGCCAAGGGTGAGAGTGAGAATTCCATGGTCGCCAATGACGCCTTTACCATTTGCAGGACCACTACGGGAGACGTGTGGATAGGCACCACGTCCGGTCTGTTGAAGTACAATCGCTCTACAGATGACTTTACCCGGATTCCTCAGCTGAAGAATATGTTTACTTATAACATTCTGGAGGACTTCAACGGAAATCTGTGGTTTGCTACTTTTTCTAATGGAGTGTTCTGCTACAATGTAAGAAGCCAGCAGTGGAGGAATTATCTGTCTAATGAGAATGATTCGACCTCTCTTCCCTACAATAAGGTAATCAGTATCTACGAAGACAGCAGGAAGCGTCTGTGGTTCATGACGCTGGGTGAGGGCTTCTGCCGCTACAATCCGGAAACGGACAATTTTACCCGTTATGACATGTCGAAAGGATTTCCGAGCAACACTATCTACAAGATGGTCGAGGATAAGCGGGGTAACTTATGGATTACTTCCAATTATGGTCTGGTCTGCTTCAATCCCGATACGGAGAGCAAACATGTCTATACCACGGCAAACGGGCTGCTGAGCAACCAATTTAATTTCCAGTCCGGTTACATTGACAAGAAGGGACGCATCTATTTGGGAAGTATCAACGGATTCATAGCCTTTGACCCGGAAACTTTTGTGGAGAACACTTTTCTCCCTCCCGTAGTGATTACAGATTTTTATCTGTTCAACAAACGGCTTTCGGTGGATAGTCCGGATTCTCCTTTGGAGAAGAGCATCACCTATGCGGATGAGATAGAGCTGGATGCCGACCAGAATTCTTTCTCTTTTCAGGTTGCAGCCCTGAGTTACCAGGCACCCGAAATGAATGGTCTTGAATGTAAGCTGGAAGGCTTTGACCGCGACTGGTATACGGTAGGGCGGAATTCCATCATCAACTATTCAAACCTTCCTTATGGAAGCTATACATTGCGTATAAAAGGTTCCAACAGCGATGGCAAGTGGAACGCGACGGAACGTGTGCTCGACATCCATATTCATCCTCCTTTCTATCTCTCCACTTGGGCGTATGCTGTTTATACGGTATTGGCGTTATGTTCACTGGCTGCTGTAATTATCTATTTCAGAAAACGGACCCGGCAGAAGCATCAGCAGGCTATGGACAAGTTTGAGCGGGAAAAGGAACGGGAGTTGTATACTGCGAAGATAGACTTCTTCACGAATGTGGCGCATGAGATACGTACACCGCTTACACTGATAAAGAGTCCGCTCGAGAATGTATTGGCTTCCCGTTCTGTTTCGGATGACATCAGGGATGATTTGGAGACCATGGAACTGAACACCAACCGACTGCTTGATTTGGTGAACCAGTTGCTGGACTTCCGGAAGACGGAGACACAAGGCTTCCAATTGAATTTTGTGGAATGTGACGTGTCTGAGCTCTTACAAAAGACGTATAAGCGTTTCAAGCCTTTGGCACGTGAAAGGGGGCTGGCATTGAGTATAGAGACTCCCGAAAGCTTGTATGCTTCGGTTGATAGGGAAGGGCTTACCAAGATTATCAGCAATCTGCTGACCAATGCGATAAAGTATTCGGAGACCTATATACGCATCAGGCTATATTCGGAAGGTGAAAGACTGCTGCTTTCTGTATGCAATGACGGCCTTGTCATTCCGGTAGAGATGCGCGAGGAGATTTTCAAGCCGTTCATCCAGTATAAAACCGGTACCTTGCGCTCTGTACCCGGCACCGGTATCGGGCTTGCACTTGCCCGTTCATTGGCCGAACTCCATGAGGGTACGTTGTGCATGGAAGATTCGATGGAGAACAACTGTTTCCTGCTGTCACTTCCGCTGAAGCACGAGCAGACGGTGGCTATGGAGCATAAAGAACCGGTAACGGGCGGGGAATCCTCTGAGGAAAGTGGTGCAGGTACTGCCTTGGAACAGCACCGGTATACTCTTTTGGTGGTGGAAGACAGTCTGGAAATGCAGGCATTTGTTGTGAAACAGCTCTCTTCGGAATATCGTGTGCTGACTGCCGTGAATGGGGTGGAAGCTTTGAAGGTGTTGAAGGAACATACTGTAAATCTTGTCATTTCAGACATTATGATGCCCGAGATGAATGGATTGGAGCTGTGCGAGCATCTGAAGTCCGAGCTTGACTATAGCCATATACCGATTATCCTGCTTACGGCGAAGACGACCCTTCAAGCCAAGATAGAGGGAATGAAGCTGGGGGCTGACGTATATATAGAAAAGCCTTTCTCTGTGGAATATCTGAAAGTGTGTGTAGCCAATCTGCTGAACAACCGTGAGAAGCTACGGGCTTCTTTCGTCAATTCTCCTTTTGTGCAGACGGGCAGTATGGCAATGACAAAGGCAGATGAATCTTTCCTTAAGACATTGAAGGAAGTGGTAGTTGCCAATATGCAGAATCCGGATTTCTGTCTGGATGATATGGCAAGCCTGCTGAACATGAGCCGTTCGAGCCTGAACCGGAAGATAAAGGGCATATTGGATATGACCCCGAATGACTACATCCGCCTGGAGCGGTTGAAGAAAGCGGCGCAGCTTTTAAAGGAAGGAGAGTGCAAAATCAATGAGGTTTGCTACATGACCGGCTTCAATACTCCTTCCTATTTTACCAAGTGCTTCCAAAAACAATTTGGTATTCTGCCCAAAGACTTCGTGAAATGAT
>ERZ1503932.357-NODE-357-length-11573-cov-3.454332_pt1 | contig 11573 bp, 6 predicted proteins | sample MGYA00572251_ERZ1503932 | MGnify/ENA primary metagenome ERZ1503932 (study PRJEB39906, sample SAMEA3182112) | gut metagenome | biome: human; feature: gut; material: Stool; isolation source: human stools | place: Canada | collected 2013-05-06 ... | reverse complement strand
GCAGACGAAGGAAATAACGGCCCAGAGCCTGTGCGGGCCGCTTTTGAAACGGAAAGGGAGTATCCATTTATGAAAGAAGTATTGAATGTAGGTGTTATCGGCCTGGGCAACCGCGGCTCCAACCTGTTGGAAAACTGTATCCTGCCCCAGCCGGGCGTTCGTGTGCTGGCCGTGTGCGACAATTATGAGGACCGTCGGGAGAAGGGCGTGCAGCTTGTGACGGCAGCGGGCCAGCCCGCGCCCCGCGCTGCGGCGGATTACCGCGAGGTACTGGCCATGCCGGAAATCGACGCTGTGGTCATTATGGCGTCGTGGGAATCCCATCTGAACCTTGCCTGCGACGCCATGCGCGCAGGCAAGTATACGGCCGTGGAGGTGGCGGGCGCATATTCTGTGGAGGACTGCTGGAAGCTGGTGCGCACCCACGAGGAAACGGGCGTACCCTGCATGATGCTGGAAAACTGCTGTTTTGGCCGCGACGAGCTGATGGTGCTGAATATGGTGCGCCAGGGCCTGTTCGGCGAGGTGGTGCACTGCCAGGGAGGTTACCGCCACGACCTGCGGGAGGAGGTTTCCACCGGGCGCGAGATGCGGCACTACCGCTTCCGCAACTACCTGTACCGGAACTGCGAAAACTACCCCACCCACGAGCTGGGCCCCATTGCAAACGTGCTGGACATCAACCGCGGCAACCGCATGCTGACGCTTGTTTCAGTGGCGTCCAAGGCCGCGGGGCTGCACGAATATCTGCTGCGGGAAAAAGGCCCGGACTACGACGCTGCAAAAATGAATTTTGCCCAGGGCGACGTGGTGACGACCATCATCAAATGCGCCCGGGGCGAGACGATCTGCCTGACGCTGGACACCACTTTGCCGCGGGCCTATTCCCGCGGGTTCCATGTGCAGGGGACAAAGGGCATGTACATGGAGGACAACAAGAGCGTCTTTTTAGACGGCAAAGACAACGAGTATGATTTTAAGTGGAACGAGCGCTGGAACAGCGCCGAGGAGTACCGCGAGCAGTACGACCATCCGGTGTGGAAAAAATATCTGGCCGAAGGCGTGCGCGGCGGCCATGACGGCATGGACTGGCTGGTGTTCCGCTCGTTCTTCGACGCCGCAAAGGCGGGCGCGCCTGCGCCCATCGACGTATATGATGCGGCGGCATGGATGAGTATTTCCTGCCTGAGCGAGCAGAGCGTGGCCATGGGCGGCGCTCCCGTGCCCATTCCGGACTTTACCAACGGCAAGTGGATGGAGCGCGCTCCCTGGCAGCCGTAAAGCGGGAGCTTCCGGTATTTTATGCTCCGCTCCCTTTCTGAAAAATGAAAAAACAGCGGGCCGCGCCCGTGGGAAAAAGCCTTCCGGTTTTCCGGAAGGCTTCTTTTTTGCGCCTTTGCGGGCGCTAACGCAACCTTAACATCCGGCGGCGAACGTTAAGCGCACACTTACAGCTTATGCCCTATAATGAGGCATACCGCGATAAGGGAAGGAAGGGAATGGATTATGATGGATGTTCTGATGGCCGGAACATTGCTGGCCTGCTTCGGGCTTGTATGGCTTTTGGCAAAATGGTGCCAGAAGCAGGTGGACGCCGCGGAGTGAGCGCGGGGAAAAAGGCCGCAAGGAGGATACATAAATGCTGGTACTGGGTGGGATCGTGCTGCTGCTGGGCTGCTATCTGATCTATGCATTGGTACATCCGGAAAAATTTTGATTCGCTGTGAGCGAAACTGAGATAAACAGGAGGAGCTTGTCATGCTACAGCTTGCACTGACAGTGAGCATTTATTTGCTCATTGTCATTCCCGCGGGTGTGTATCTGTATCACATCGCGGCGGGGAAACACACTTTTGCAGACCCCGTCTTTGACCGTGTGGACGGAGCGATCTATAAAATCAGCGGAGTGGACCCCGGGAAGGGGATGAACTGGAAACAGTATGCCCTGGCTCTGCTGGGGACGAACGCCGTGATGGTGTTCATCGGGTATCTGATCCTGCGCGTGCAGAGCGCAGGGCTTTTCAACCCGAACAATATTGAGAATATGGAGCCCACGCTGGCGTTCAATACCATTATCAGCTTCATGACGAACACGAATCTCCAGCACTATTCCGGTGAGTCCGGGCTTTCCTACCTGTCTCAGATGCTGGTCATCATTTTTATGATGTTCGTGTCCGCCGCAAGCGGATATGCTGCCTGCGTTGCGTTCATCCGCGGCCTTGCAGGCAGGACAAAAAACGACGTGGGCAATTTTTTTGCGGACCTGGTGCGCATCACCACCCGTATCCTGCTGCCGTTTTCCATTGTGGGCGGCCTGCTGCTGGTATGGCAGGGCGTGCCGCAGAATTTTGAAGGCAATGTTGTGGTGGAGACGCTGGAGGGCACATTTCAGGTCATTGCCATGGGCCCCATCGCCGCGCTGGAGATCATCAAGCATCTGGGCACGAACGGCGGCGGCTTCCTGGGCGCAAACTCGTCCACGCCGCTGGAAAACCCCACGATGCTCTCAAACCTGATCGAGCTGTATTCCATGATGCTCCTGCCCGGCGCATGCGTCATCACCTTCGGTAAAATGGTGCACGCCCGCAGGCAGGAAGCGGCGGACGGCATGCAAAGGGCAGGCGGCCTGCGTGCGCGCGGCGGCCTTTCCGCGGCCATCTACGGCCGCGAGGGACGCAGCATTTTTGCCGCCATGGGCATCCTGTTCGTCATCGGCCTGAGCGTATGCTTCTGGGCCGAGAGCCAGGGCAACCCGGCGTTGGCGGATATCGGCCTGGACCAGGCCATGGGCAGTATGGAGGGCAAGGAGGTCCGCTTCGGTATTGCGCAGTCGGCGATGTTCACCACCGTCACGACCTCTTTTACGACCGGTACGGTGAACAATATGCACGACACCCTGACGCCGCTGGGCGGCATGATCCCTCTGCTGCACATGATGCTGAACGTAGTATTCGGCGGCAAGGGCGTCGGTCTGATGAATATGATCCTGTACGCCATTCTGGCAGTGTTCATCTGCGGCCTGATGATCGGGCGCACGCCGGAATACCTGGGCAAAAAGATCGAAGGCCGGGAAATGAAGCTCACCGCGCTGTGCATCATCATCCACCCGCTGCTCATCCTTGCGTTTTCCGCGCTGGCAGTGGGCACCGCAGCCGGGCGGGAGGGCATCACCAATCCGGGCTTTCACGGCCTGAGCCAGGTGCTGTATGAATATGCCTCCTCCGCCGCCAACAACGGTTCCGGTTTTGAGGGCCTGGCGGATAATACCTGTTTCTGGAATATCACCGCCGGTCTGGCCATGTTCTTCGGCCGGTACCTTTCCATCGTCATCCAGTTGGCCATTGCCGGGTCGCTGATGAAAAAGAACTTTGTCAATGAATCGGCCGGCACGCTGCGGACGGACACGGTTTCGTTTTCCGTTATCCTGGTTTTCGTCGTATACATTTTTGCCGCGCTGACATTTTTTCCAGCGCTGGCATTGGGCCCCGTTGCAGAGCATCTGGCTCTGTGGGGCTAAGAGCGGTTTGAAAAATCAAAAAAGCTGCCTTTCCCAACAGGAACTGACGTTTACTGCGTCCCAAATCCTCGGAATACAGCAGGTATTCCTGCGCTTTTGGCCTTGTAACTGCTCGATCCTTGCGGGAAATACAGCGTTCCTGCTATTTTCAAACAACCCCTAAGGAGGATTTTCAGAGCTATGAGTAAGAACCGCAAGCAAAAGATGATCACACCGGAGATCATGCGGCAGGCCGTGGTCGGAGCGTTTACAAAGCTGGACCCGCGCTATATGATGAAAAATCCGGTGATGTTCGTTGTGGAGATCGGGTTTGTGATCTCGCTGGTGCTCTCCTTCGCGCCCGGCCTGCTGGGAGACACGACGCCGAACGCGCGCGTTTACAACAGTATTGTGTCGGCCATTCTGTTCGTTACGGTGCTGTTTGCAAACTTTGCCGAATCAGTGGCGGAGGGGCGCGGAAAAGCGCAGGCCGCCAGCCTGAAGAAAACAAAAAAAGACACACAGGCGCGCCTGCTTGATGCAGACGGAGGCGAAAGGATGGTGCCGTCCAGCGAACTGAAGAAGGGCGATGTGGTGATGGTGTCCGCGGGCGGGGTCATCCCGGGCGACGGCGAGGTCATCGAGGGCATCGCCTCGGTGGATGAATCCGCCATCACCGGCGAATCCGCACCGGTGGTGCGCGAGGCAGGCGGCGATTTCAGCTCTGTAACCGGCGGCACCACGGTGGTGTCCGACTGGCTGAAGGTGCGCATCACGTCCGACCCAGGCGACAGCTTTCTGGACCGCATGATCGCTCTGGTGGAGGGCGCTTCCCGCAAAAAAACGCCCAATGAGATCGCGCTGAACACACTGCTGGTGTCGCTCACCGTTATTTTTCTGATCGTCATCGTCACACTGTATCCCATCGCCCTGTATTCCGGCGTGCAGCTCCAGACTTCCACACTGATCGCCCTGATGGTCTGCCTGATCCCGACCACCATCGGCGGCCTGCTGTCCGCCATCGGAATCGCCGGGATGGACCGCGTGACGCGCTTTAACGTCATCGCCATGTCCGGCAAAGCCGTGGAGGCATGCGGCGACGTGGACACGATGATTTTGGATAAGACCGGAACGATTACCTACGGCAACCGCCTTGCGGCGGACTTTTTTCCCGTGGGCGGCGCGTGCCGGGAGGAGCTGGTGCGCTGTGCCGCGCTGACGAGCCTGCACGACGGCACGCCGGAGGGTAAGTCCACACTGGCTCTGGCCCGCCTTCAGGGGGAGGACTGCGGGGAGCCGCAGGGCGCGCGCTTCATTGCGTTTACCGCTCAGACACGCATGAGCGGTGTGGACCTGCCCGGCGGCCGGAGCGTACGCAAGGGGGCGTCCGACGCCATTGAGAAATACGTTTCCGAAATGGGCGGCAAGGTGCCGGAGGACCTTGCCCGGCGCGTTGCCGAGGTGTCCGCTCTGGGCGGCACACCGCTGGCTGTCTGCGAGGACAGCCGGATTTTGGGCGTCATTTATTTAAAGGACACGGTAAAGGCGGGCATGGCCGAGCGTTTTAAGCGCCTGCGTGCCATCGGCATCAAAACCATTATGTGCACGGGCGACAACCCGCTTACCGCCGCCACGATCGCCAAGGAGGCAGGCGTGGACGGCTTCATTGCCGAGTGCAAGCCCGAAGACAAGATCGCATTGATCAAAAAAGAACAGGCCGAGGGCAAGATCTTTGCCATGACGGGCGACGGCACCAACGACGCGCCCGCTCTGGCGCAGGCAAACGTAGGCCTTGCGATGAACAGCGGTACCGCCGCCGCCAAAGAGGCCGCAAATATGGTGGACCTGGACAGCGACCCCACGAAAATTTTGGAGGTGGTGGAGATCGGCAAGCAGCTGCTTATTACCCGCGGCAGCCTTACGACTTTTTCCATCGCCAACGACATCGCAAAATACTTCGCAATCATCCCCGCTATGTTTATGATGGCGATCCCGCAGCTGGGTGTGCTCAACATCATGGACCTGGCAACGCCGCACAGCGCCATTCTTTCCGCGCTCATTTTCAATGCCATCATCATTCCATGCCTGATACCGTTGGCGCTCAGGGGCGTAAAGTACCGCCCCATGTCATCCGGCAGGATGCTTGCCCGGAATATGATGCTTTACGGCCTGGGCGGTGTGATCGCTCCCTTCGCAGGCATCAAGCTCATAGATATGCTCATCCATCCGCTTTTGGCGCTTTGGGGCTTTTAAGGAGGAATATGCATGGACGCGAATAAAAAAGCAATGCTCCGCAATATCCGTCAGGCTCTCGTGGTCACGCTGGTCCTGCTGCTTTTGTGCGGATTTGTATTTCCGGTGCTTCTGAGCGGCCTTTCCGGCCTGCTTTTCCCGCATCAGGCGGGCGGCAGCCTGGTGACCGCCGACGGCAAGGCTGTGGGTGCGAAGCTGGTGGGACAGGAGTTCACCGAGGCCTATTTCATGAAGGGGCGGCCCTCCGCCTATCACTACAACACCTATTACACAGACGAACAGGGCAGCCGGTTCTACAACGACGGCAGCGAATTTGCGGGGCTGGGCTCCGGTTCCAACAATTACGCGCCCAGCAACCCTGCGCTGACACAGCGTGTGGAAGCCGACATCGAGGCGTTTTTGGCAGAAAATCCCGGCGTGGCGCGGGAGGATATCCCGGCCGACCTGATGACGGCCTCGGGCTCGGGCCTTGACCCGCACATCTCGCCCGCCGCCGCGCAGGTGCAGCTTCCCGCCATTGCAGAGGCTTCAGGGCTCAGCCCGGAACGGCTTGCGCAGATCGTTGCGGACAACACCGAGGAAAAACTGCTGGGCGTGTTCGGGGAGGAGACCGTGAACGTGCCGGGCGTCAACCTGGACATCGCGCTGGCGATGGGGCTGATTTCGGAAACGGAAAAATAAACGCGGCAGAAGCAAAAAAACGCCGCCCCGAAACGGGGCGGCGGTTGCTGTATACGGCGCCCGCGGGGCGGCCGGTCACATCTCCTGGCAGAGCTGCCAGTACAGGCCCTTGCGCGCCAGCAGCTCCTCATGGGTTCCGCATTCCGCGATCTCGCCGTGGTCGATGTACATGATTTTGTTGCAGGCACGGATGGTGGAGAGCCGGTGTGCGACAATGAAGGAGGTGCGTCCCTTGAGCATGCGGTTCACACCCTCCTGCAGCTCGCGTTCCGTTTTGGTATCCACGCTGCTGGTGGCTTCGTCCAGGATGAGGATCTTCGGGTCGGACGCCATGGTGCGCGCCAGAGCAAGAAGCTGCTTTTCCCCCTGGGAGAGCATGGCCCCGCCCTCGGTGAGCACGGTGTCGTAGCCGTGAGGCAGCGCCCGGATAAAGCCGTCCGCGCACACAAGCTCGGCCGCGCGGATGAGCTCTTCGTCGCCGGCGGCAAGATTGCCGTAGCGCAGATTGTCCATCACGGTGCCTGTAAATACGAAGCTCTCCTGCATCATCAGCCCCATCTGGGCACGCAGCGAAGCCAGCGTCACGCCGGAGATATCCACGCCGTCAATGGTCACCCGGCCTTCGGTGCAGTTGTAAAAACGGCTGAGCAGGTTGATAATGGTTGTTTTTCCGCTGCCCGTGTGGCCCACCAGAGCCACGCTCTCGCCCTGCTTCACATGAAAATTCACATGCTTGAGCACAAGGATATCCTTTTCATAGGCGAAAGAGACGTCGTGGAACTCCACATCGCCGCGGATCTCCGGCAGCACTGCGGCGCCGGGGGCGTCCTGCACCTCGACCGGTTCGTCGATCATCTCAAAGATACGCTCCAGATATGCCACGTTGTTGATGAAGTTGTTGTAGATGTTGGCAAGCTGGTTGATGGGCCCCCAGAACTGGGAGGCGTAGTTCATCATGGCCAGCAGCACGCCCACGGTAACGGCGGGCTTGGCGGCAAAGATGCCGTATACGATGATGGCCACCGTCACGCTGCGGCTGATGAGATCGATAACAGGGGAAACGGCCATGGACGGCACGACGGCGCTGTACCAGGCGCGTTTGGAATCGCGCAGCAGGCCGTCGTACACGTCGGCGTTGTACTGCTCCCGCGCGAAAAGCTGGGTGATCTTCATGCAGGTGATGCTCTCGTTGAGGTAGGCGTTCATATTGCTGCTTTTGTTGGAGTACGCCTGCCACCCTCTGCGCTGCATGGGCTTGATGAACAGGATGAACCCGACGGCGAACGGCAGCCCCGCCAGCACGACGCACGCCAGGCGCGCGTCCATGCGCAGCATGAAAATAACAATGAACACCAGGTTGAACATCTGCAGGAACAGGCTGATGAGCCCGTTGGACAGGATGTTGGCCACCGAGTTGACGTAGTTGATGACACGCACGAGAATTTTTCCGTGGGGACGGCTGTCGAAATAGGAGAAAGAAAGCTTCTGCAGGTGCTCGTACAGGTCGCGCCGCAGGTCATGGACGATGTTCTGGCCGATGACGTTGACGCACCGGCTGGACAATGTGGTGAACAGAATGTTGACGGCGATACACGCCAGCATGAGCGCGCAGCAGGCCAGCACCATGGGGATGTTCCCCGCGGGCACGGCCTCGTCCAGCACGCGGGCCGAGAACAGCGGCCCGCACAGGCCCGCCACCATGGCCAGCGCCTGCAGTACGAACGCGCGCAGGAACAGGCGTCCCTCCCGGCGGATGTACACAAAGCAGCGCCGGATCATTTCCCAGCTGAAAGTGCTTTCCAGCGTTTCGTCCACGCCGAAGGTGTTCCGTTTTGCCATGGTCAGCGCACCTCCTTTGCCGGGGCGTTTGCCGCGGGCGCGTCGGGCATTCCCTGCACGCCCTGCAGCAGGCAGATGTCGCGGTAATAGCCCTCACAGGCCGCGAGCTGTTCATGGGTGCCGCGCTGCGCGATGCGCCCGTCCTGCAATACGAGTATCTGGTCCGCGCTGCGCACAGCGGAAATGCGCTGCGCAACAATGATCTTTGTACAGGGATAGGGAAGCTCCTGAAGATTTTTGCGCAGCTGCTTTTCGGTCTCCAGGTCGACCGCCGAGGTGGTGTCGTCCAGGATCAGGATCTCAGGCTGCTTTGCCAGCGCGCGGGCCAGGGCGATGCGCTGCTTCTGGCCGCCGGAAAGCCCGGTGCCCTGCTCGCCGATGATGGTGTCGAAGCCCTCGGGCAGCGAGCAGATGAAATCAGCGGCCGCGAGGCGGGCGTACAGGGCGACGTCGTCTTCGGAGATGTCGTCGGGCGCGCTGTACGCGATGTTGCTGCTGACGGTGTCGGAATAGAGCTGCACGCGCTGCGTCGCCATGCCGATGCGCCGCCGCAGCGCCTGAAGGTCCCACAGGCGCACGTCCACGCCGTCCACCAGCACCGTGCCGCCGCTGACGTCCAGCATGCGCGTGACGGCGTCCACCAGCGTGGTTTTGCCGCTGCCTGTGGCGCCCAGTATGGCCAGCGTCTGCCCCTGCGTTACGGAAAAGCTGACGTCCTTCAGCGTGGGGGCGCTGTTGTGGGGGTAAGCGACGGTAACGCCGCGGAACTCCACGCTGCCGCGGCATTCGCCCTCGGTGCGCCCGTGCTCGGGGTTCTCGATCCGCGTGCGGGCAAAATAAATTTCAATGACCTTTGCGGCGGAGGTGAGGAACCGCTGAAAATCGTTCAGGTAGGTGCCCAGCGCGCGCATCGGCTCCGACAGGCCCCAGGACATCAGCGAAAAGGCGGCGAGGTCGCCGGCCGTCATTTTTCCCTGGATGATGAACAGGCCGCCGAAGAGCACAGACAAAAGCCCCATAAGCTGGGCGCAGCCCTCGATGTAGGGGAAGAATTTCAGCCAGTGAAAGTTGGCCTTGAGGTTTGCCTGGCGGTATTCTTCGTTGCAGTTCTCGAATTTTTCGTTTTCATAGGCCTCGCGCACGAACGCGCGCACCGTTTTGTTGCCCGCGATGTTTTCCTGCGCCACCGAGTTCATGCGGGACAGCTTTTCCCGCAGGGACGCATACAGAGGATACACCGTGCGCGAAAACAGGAACGAGCATGCAAGGATCACCGGGGCAACGGCCAGCAGAAGGAGCGTCAGCGCGGCGTTCACACTGAACAGATATGTCATGGAAAACAGAAACAGGCAGGTGCTTTCCACCGCGTTGTACGAGATCCAGCACACCGTGTGGCGCACCATGTCCAGATCGCCCGTCAGGCGCGTCATCAGGTCGCCCGTGCGGTACCGCGTATAAAAGCCCGCGTCCTGGGTGCACAGGTTGTCGTACAAATGGCGGCGGATGTCCTGCTGGACGTTCTGGGACACATACTCCAGAGACGCCGTCATGCCGTAGCGTACGCACGAGCGCAAAAGCTGCGCGCCGATCATAACGCACACCAGCGGGACGAGCAGCTGTGTCTGGCGCTGCACGGAACCGTCCGGCAGCGTTTGTCCCACCAGCACCCGGTCCGTGATCTGCTGTGTGATGAACGGGAACACCACGCACAGCCCCGCCGAGACAACGGCCAGCGCCATCGCCAGCCAGAACCATTTCCGTTTGTCCTTCATGCAGCCGGAAAGCCATTGCAGCTGTTGCATTGTAAAGACCTTCTAACCTGTAAAATTCAAAAGCGCCGGACGACGAAAAATCATTCCGGTTTTTGTGCTTTATTTGGCTGTATTATATCATCCGGTATGATATAATACCGGACAGAAGGAATCGTTTTGTGGCCAAATATTGCGTTTTGGGGCATCCCGTGGGAGGCATATATGGAAAAACGAAAAGCCTATGCTTATTACGAGGAACGAAGCGGACGCGAGCTTCAGGTGGAGATGGGCAAACGGCTCAATTTCCCCTCCCATCTGCATGGTGAACTGGAACTTTTTCTGGTGCAGAGCGGCTGCGTCTGCGTCGGGATAGACGGGGAATTCCGTGAACTGAAGGCGGGAGAACTGGCGGTGGTGTTTCCCAACACGGTGCACAGCTACCAGTGCCGGGAAGCGGACAGCCGGTATATGATGGCCGTCTGCGGCACGTCTCTGATGGGCGATTATTTCCCCAGCCTGACGCAGTGCCGCCCCCGCCGGCCGTACCTGTGCGGGAAAGCGCTGGACCCGGATGTGCTGTACGCCCTGCACAGCCTTTACCGCTGCCGGTGTACCGGGGCGGACAGCAGCATTTCCCGCGCGCTGCTCCATTTGATCCTGGCGCACGTTCTGCCCGAACTCTCACTGGAGCCGGCGCCGGAGCCAAAAGCCATGGATCTGACGAGCAGCGTGGTGCGCTATATCATGCGGAACTTCCGTCAGCCGCTCTCACTGGAGCACATTGCAAAGGAGCTGGGCGTCAGCAAATATCACCTGTCGCACGTGTTCTCCGCGCGGCTGCACACCAGCTTCCGGGAATATGTGAACGCCCTGCGGCTGGACTGCGCCCGCGACCTGCTGGCTGCAACGGAGCTGAGCATGCTGGAGGTGAGCATGGAATCCGGCTTCGACAGCCTGCGGACGTTCAACCGTGTGTTCCAGGAACGGTTCCGGCAGACGCCGAGCCAGTACCGCAAAAGCCGCACCGGCGCCCTGTGGGGCGCACAGGACGGGCAGCGGCGCAAAGGCGCGTAACGCCCTGTGCGCTTGGTAAAAAAGCCATGGCTTTGGAAGTTTTTTGACGGGTTGTTTCTCCGCGCTTGCGCCGGAGCAAAAACTGTGTTACTGTGAATAGGCAAAATGCTGCAGGGTGCCCGGCCGCTTTGAGGCGGCCGGGAGAATAGGGAAACAGGTGCAAAGCCTGTGCGGGACCGCCGCCGTAAGGGAACAGTTCCGGCTTCAAAACGTCACTGTGGGTACACACGGGAAGACGAAGCCGGGGCGCTGACGCCCAAGCCGGAAGACCTGCCCTGCGGCGATGCTGCCGGAAGGGCAGGGACGCGCGGCGGACGGACAAAACGCCTGCGCGGTAAAAATCAGGGTGCGCCGTTTTTTAGGACACTTTGTTTGACCGGGCCTTTCTCATAAATGAGAAAGGTCCGGTTTTTTTGCGGCGCACAACAAAAGAAACAGGAGGAATGTTCAATGACCAAGTGTGAAAAGCGATTTTTGGCG
>ERZ1503932.347-NODE-347-length-11816-cov-3.108154_pt1 | contig 11816 bp, 9 predicted proteins | sample MGYA00572251_ERZ1503932 | MGnify/ENA primary metagenome ERZ1503932 (study PRJEB39906, sample SAMEA3182112) | gut metagenome | biome: human; feature: gut; material: Stool; isolation source: human stools | place: Canada | collected 2013-05-06 ... | reverse complement strand
CCGTCGTATTGTCGTGGAGGAACGCAGTATGGACATCATTATCGAGCAACCCCTCTGGCTCAGTTTCTGGGCGCTGATACTCTATGCAGTAATTATCATATCCATTGCAAGCATCACTCTGCGAATAATAGTCTTGAGAAAACAGCGGAAAGAATCCGATGAGAAAATACGCTTCTTCGTCAATACGGCGCATGATATACGTACTCCACTGACGCTCATCAAAGCACCCTTGGAAGAAATCACCGAACGCGAGCAACTGACTTCCAGCGGACAGAGCAACATCAATACAGCCCTGCGAAACGTAAATGCCTTGTTGCGCCTGACCACCAACCTTATTAATTTCGAGCGCGCAGACACCTATTCCGGAAGTCTATACGTATCCGAATACGAACTGAGCACATATATGGAAGAGACGATCGATGCTTTCCGTTCATACGCAAACATAAAACACATCAACCTGACCTACGAAAGCAGCTTCCGTTATCTGAACGTATGGTTAGATAAGGACAAGATGGATTCCATTTTGAAAAATATCATATCCAACGCACTGAAATATACACCGGACGGCGGCAATGTACATGTCTTTACTTCCGAGACAGAAGATACCTGGAGTATTGAGGTGAAAGATACCGGTATCGGAATTCCGGCTTCAGAACAGAAAAAGCTGTTCAAGATGCATTTCCGTGGCAGTAATGCTATCAATTCCAAAGTTACCGGCAGCGGCATCGGACTACTTCTGGTAGGGAAACTTGTACGCTTACATAAAGGAAAGCTCAACTTCAGCAGCATGGAAGGGAAAGGCTCTTGCATCAAAATCACGTTCCCCAAAGGGAACAAGCATTTCCGCAAGGCAATCCAACGCCCTCAGCCCCAAAACGAACGTATTGTTTATTCGGCTTCCGGAGTGCCTATCAATGCCTCCGCCACATCGTCCCCTGCTTCCAGCGACATCTACGACAAGACGCAGCAACAGTCGCAAAACAACAGTAGCCACCAGAAAATTCTTATTGTAGAGGACAATGACGAACTAAGGGAATATCTGCGCAGAACATTGTCTGAACAGTACAACATACAAGTATGCTCCAATGGAAAAGAAGCACTGACCATTGTCAAGGAGTATATGCCCAACCTCGTCATTTCAGACATTATGATGCCGGAAATGAGAGGAGACGAATTGTGTCATATCCTGAAGAACGACATCGAGACATCACATATCCCCATCATCCTGCTCACAGCACTGAATACCGACAAGAATATCATCGAGGGACTGCAAAGCGGAGCGGATGAATATATTGTGAAACCCTTCAATATCGGTATATTGCGAGCAAACATTGCCAACCTGCTGACTAACCGGGCACTGTTGCGCCACAAATATACCAGCCTGGACCTGAACGACGAGAAGAACAATACGGATTGCATCAACTGCTCCAACGACTTGGACTGGAAATTCATTGCAACCGTCAAAAAGAGCGTCGAAGACAATATGGACAACCCAAGCTTCAACGTCGACGTGCTCTGCAACCTGCTGAATATGAGCAGGACCAGCTTCTACAATAAGATAAAGGCACTGACCGACCAAGCTCCGGCTGACTACCTCCGGCTGATTCGACTGAAACATGCCGCCCAACTTCTGAAAGGACAAAAGCATACCATCACCGAGATTTCAGAACTGACCGGTTTCAGTGATGCGAAATATTTCCGTGAAGTATTCAAGAAACATTTCAATATGAGCCCAAGCCAGTATGCCAAGAGAGGGAAAGAAGGGAAAGATGATGAAGAAATAAAGTAAATTACAACATTTTGAATATGAATATATATCTTGAAGCATTCTCCATTTTCTTTAAGATAGGAGCCTTTACCATCGGCGGCGGTTATGCTATGGTACCGCTGATAGAAAACGAAATCGTAACCAAACGAAACTGGATAGCCAAAGAAGATTTCATTGACCTGCTTGCTATATCACAGTCCGCTCCGGGCATCCTTGCCGTCAATATATCCATTTTTATAGGGTACCGGCTACGGGGAATACGAGGGAGCATAATCACTGCATTGGGAACCATACTTCCTTCGTTTCTCATCATCCTCGCCATAGCGTTGTTCTTTCACAACTTCAAGGACAACACCATTGTGGAACGTATATTCAAAGGTATTCGCCCGGCAGTGGTTGCATTGATTGCAGCCCCTACATTCAGCATGGCTAAATCGGCCCGGATAAACCGATACAACATATGGATACCGGTGGTTTCAGCACTGCTCATCTGGCTGTTGGGCTTCTCTCCCATCTGGATTATCATTGCGGCAGGTGTAGGGGGATACGTCTTCGGACGTTGGAAACATCCGAAGAATTAAAAATGAAAGAATTAAAAAATGAAAGGTGCAACAACACTAATCATTAATCACTAACCATTAATCACTAACCATGATTTTCTTACAGTTATTCTATACAATCTTTAAAATCGGCCTTTTCGGCTTTGGCGGCAGATATGCCATGCTGTCCATGATACAAGGCGAAGTAGTCACCCGTTATGGCTGGCTTTCCCCTCAAGAGTTTACTGATATTGTGGCAATCAGCCAAATGACACCCGGTCCGATAGGTATCAATTCGGCAACCTATGTAGGTTTTACGGTTACTGGTAGTGTATGGGGATCTATTGTCGCCACTTTTGCCGTAGTGCTCCCCTCTTTCCTACTGATGCTGACCATCAGCAAATTCTTTCTGAAATACCAGAAACATCCTTCCGTGGAAGCGGTATTCAGTGGGCTCCGCCCGGCAGTGGTCGGTCTGCTAGCCTCAGCCGCGCTGGTATTGATGAATTCGGAAAACTTCAGTTCTCCCAAAGAAGACATATATTCCTTCGTCATCAGCTGCCTCATCTTCCTCGTGGCATTTATAGGCACAAAGAAATATAAACTGAACCCGATAGGAATGATTGTAGCTTGTGGAATAGCAGGATTGATACTTTATTAAGGATTAAGGATTAAACGTTAATGATTAATCCCTAATCCTTAATCCCTAATTTTTAAAGTTTAATCTTCTTTCCAACGGATTTCGATTCATTATGCAGACGGTCCAAGGCTGTCACCACATAGCGGTACTTTGTCTTTCCGTCTTCGTAAGGAAGTTTATAGAAATTATCGCGCGTGATGGCTACAATATGGGAAGGGTCATCTATATGCACTTTCTCTTTGTCATTAAAGCGATAGACCACATATTGGACGGCACGGTTCATTTCCTCTTTATACTTGGGAGCTGTCCAGAAAAGAATATATCCGTCTTCCGTCCACACCGGTTTCATCTTACGTACCTTTGCCGGGGCTTCGTTATCCATGAAATCGAAAACGGGAGGTAGCGCCGGATACTTATGATATTCGGCAATCAGGGCATCGCGATACTTGCCTACATTCTCTACAACCGCACTGGCGGACCACTGGCAACTGCCACCGATGGTCTGATAGGCCCGTTGCAAGGCCATTTTGCGAGGAAGCTGATTTATCGACGGGTTCTTGGGGTCGGCATTCTGCACGGTGTTCATCACGGACTGGCCGATAAACAAGGGGCGGTTTTCCGTATTCCTGGCCCACCACTTCACCAGTGTCTCATAGTCGGCAACCGGATGTCCTATATGCCAATAAATCTGCGGAATATTATAGTCTATCCAACCTTCACGGGCCCACAGCAACACGTCCGCATAAAGGTCATCGTAGTTTTGCAGGCCTTTGGTCTTACTGCCAAGCGGGTCACTGCTTTCATTCCGGTAAATGCCAAACGGAGAAACCCCGAACTTCACCCACGGCTTGATTTCACGAATTGTTTCATGCAGTTTCTTAATCAGCACATTCACGTTGCTCCGGCGCCAGTCTCCTTTATTGCTGAAACCTCCGCCAAAACGTGCAAAACTTGCATCGTCAGGGAAATCCTTTCCCTTAATGGGATAAGGATAAAAGTAATCGTCCATATGAATGGCATCCACATCATAGCGGGAAACGATGTCGCTCACCACCATGCAGATGTGCCGGCGGCTCTCAGGCAGTGCCGGGTCAAAATACAACTGGTCGCCATAAGTGACAAACCATTCCGGATGGATATTGTACACATGATTGGGAGCCAACTCACTCTTCAAGGTCGTCTTCGTGCGATACGGATTAATCCATGCATGAAACTCCATACCACGCTTATGGCATTCATCAATCATAAACTGCATAGGGTCCCAATAGGGTTCGGGCGCTTTACCCTGCACTCCGGTAAGGAAACGACTCCACGGTTCCAGTCTGGAAGCATACAGAGCATCCGCTTCGGGACGTACCTGGAAAATGATGGCATTGATTCCCGCCTTCTGCAAGGAATTCAACTGCCCGATCAGATTCTGCTTCAGCTTTTCGGTCGGCATTCCACGGAACTGTCCGTTTACTGACTGTATCCATGCTGCACGAAATTCACGTTTAGGATAGGCAGACCCGGTCTGCACTTGCGCAAATACTCCTCCCGCCATTAGCAGCAAGAAGAATACACATAAAAGGGATTTTACTCTCATTCTCTAATTACAGCTTTTTAATACTTAAAATAGTTTATAATTAAGGTTTGTCCTTCATCGGCCATTCCACAATAAAGCGGCATCCTCCGCAATAGGTGTCATCCAGATAAATCCGGCCTCCCACCAACTCCATTATCTCATTGGCTATGGCAAGCCCCAATCCGGACCCTTTGGTAAACGTGTCCACTTTATAAAAACGTTCGAAAATACGGTCCGATTCGTCCGGCCTGATGCCTATACCGGTATCCTCTATCACGAAGCGCAATACATGTCGGGACTTATCTTCCTCGCAGGAAACGCGTATATGACCTTCTTCCGTAAACTTCACCGCATTATCCAACAAAGACACCAGCACCATTTTCAGCCATTGCCGGGCTGCATAAAAGGCCATAATGCCGGAAGCAGGCACATATTCCAGTTCAACTCCCGGCTTCAGTTCCAGACGGAAGCCCTCAATACATTCCTTGCAACACGCATCCACTTCTATCTCCTCCTCCTCCCGCGGCATCTCCCACACTCGCGAATCCATATCCGCAATATTGAGTATGTTCTCCATCAGGCTCAACAGATATGTATTGTTGCCCTCCACTTGTTCAACATACTCGCGCTTCTCCACATCATCCAGCTTCTCTTGAGCCAGCAAGGTAGAAAAGCCGACGATGGAATTCAACGGAGTACGGATTTCATGGGTGATATGCTGTATAAAGGAACTTTTGACCTGGCTCATTTTTTCCACCGCCCTGCGTGCAGCTTCCAACTTGCGGTTCATGGAGAGGGTGCGGATGTACAGATAAGTAATGAGCAGCAAGAGCAGCAATACCAGTCCGCCAACGGCCAAGGCTATCATCAGTCTTTCCTCGTTCAATCTGGCACTCAGTTCCAGTTTCTCCATCTTCAGCCGGTCCACCTCAAACTGTGCCGTATATTTGCTTAGCTTGTCATCCATCTCAGCCGTACGTACAGAATCACTCACGGCACCATATCTGGCATAACTGCGGCAAGCCGCACGATAATCGCCCAACTGTTCCTGCAGTTCTCCTTTCATATAATGGTTATAAGGATAGCAAAGCCCCAGTGAATGCTGATAATCCATGAGTGAATCCACGTAAGCAATGTTACCTTTCAAATCACCGAGGATACGGCAACACATTATCTTATAGCCAAACCATGCTTCGGGCGTCGAACTCTCCGGATGTTGACGGTAGAAACGGTCAGTCTCCTCAATATAAGGCTCAGCAGCCTTTCTACCTTCATTGGCCAATAAGCCTATAACCCTGAATTCACAGAAACGCAGGTGCAGGGAAGGGTCTATGTCGACTTGTTTACGGTTCAGTTCATCCTCCAGTTGCGACAATTTACTCAGATACTCGCCGGCTTCTGCATACTCACTGCGTGAAAGATAAGTCTGGATAATATTAAGCAACACCACGTATGCGTCACGATAGTAGCTGCCTTCCTCGAAAAGTTTCAGTGCATTGTTGTAATTCTCTATACACAGTTTCACATTGTTTCCAAAGACCCGATGGTTATACCCGATGCACATTTCGCCACAAGCCAATCCGTATTTGTCCCGGGCTTGCTCGGCATCCTGGTGGAGCCTGACGGTTTCAGCCATCGCCTCCTCTTGCATACCTTTCTCCGTCATGCGCTGAATGTACTGCCGCCACGCCATATACCGGTCTCGTGTCCGTTGGTATTTCCGGCACCAGTCCATATATTCATAGGTTGCGGCTTTCAGGTGGTCAATGTCCCCCAACTGATAATAATGAGAAATCAGGTTGTTGTGGGCATCGCTAATCTGTACCGTATCGTTCAGTTCGCGGGCAAGTTTCATCCACCGGGCATTGACGGAAGGCAGCCGGTCTTGTCCCAACACTTTCCGCGCACTATCTGCCAGAGCTTTCATCTCTCCATAAGGGTCTTCGGCATGCAGGATTGAGGGGTATAAACCTAATACCAGCACAACAAGAAGCCATTTTATATTACGCTTTACCATGTTCGGACATTAAAAGGAGTCGGATGCGAATTTAGTGCTTTTATTTAATGTAAATTAGCAGTCATCCTAAAGTATAACAAATCTTAACCTTGCCTGTCTGATACGATTTTTCCAGCAGGTTCGTTTTATTCTACCCCGGTTTGCATTATCTTTGCAAATCCTAAATCACATAAGTGACTTTTATATGGCAGAAAATACATCGATTATCATAAAGGGAGCTCGTGTCAATAACCTCAAGAACATTGACGTAGAGATTCCCCGTAACAAACTCGTAGTCATCACCGGACTGTCCGGTTCCGGAAAATCCTCACTTGCTTTCGATACATTATATGCCGAGGGGCAGCGCCGCTACGTGGAGAGCTTGAGCAGTTACGCCCGCCAATTCCTGGGACGCATGAGCAAGCCCGAATGCGATTTCATCAAAGGCATCCCGCCTGCCATTGCCATCGAGCAGAAAGTTAGCAGCCGCAATCCGCGGTCCACCGTGGGCACCTCCACCGAAATATACGAATACCTGCGGCTGCTCTATGCCCGTGTGGGGAAAACCTTCAGCCCGGTCAGCGGACAGGAAGTGAAGAAGCATTCGGCGGAAGACATCGTGAAGTGCATGCTGGAATATCCGGAAGGAACCAGATATACCGTGCTCGCCCCGATATTGCTGCGCGAAGACCGCACGCTGCAACAACAACTGGAGATAGACATGAAGCAAGGTTTCACCCGTCTGGAAGTGAACGGTGAGATGATGCGCATCGACGAATACAAGCCGAAAGAGGGAGACACCGTTTTCCTGCTGATTGACCGTATGACAGCGTCTTCCGAAAAGGACTCCGTGAGCCGCCTCACCGACTCGGCAGAGACAGCCATGTACGAAGGAGACGGCGCCTGCCTGCTGCGGTTCTACCAGTCCGACGGAAGCACCTGCCTCTACCGGTTCAGCACCAAGTTCGAGGCGGACGGCATCATCTTCGAGGAGCCGAACGACCAGATGTTCTCCTTCAACTCTCCCATCGGCGCATGTCCCGTATGCGAGGGATTCGGGAAAGTCATCGGCATCGACGAGCATCTCGTGATACCCGACCGCTCCTTGTCCGTCTATGATGGAGCCGTTGTATGCTGGCGGGGCGAAAAGATGGGCGAATGGAGGGATATGGTGATACACGGAGCCGAGAAAGCCGGCTTCCCCATCTTCACTCCCTATTATGAACTGACCGACGAGCAACGCCGGATGCTGTGGGAAGGGACACCCTACTTTGAGGGCATCAACGCCTTCTTCAAGATGGTGCAGGAAAATCAGTACAAGATACAATACCGTGTGATGCTGGCACGCTACCGCGGAAAGACGCTCTGCCCCAAATGCCACGGTACCCGCCTGAAGCCCGAAGCAAACTACGTACGCGTGGGAGGACGCAACATCTCCGAACTGGTAGATTTGCCCATCACTGAGTTGAAGCTCTTCTTCGACAACCTGCAGCTAGACCCACATGACGCCGACATAGCCCGCCGCATCCTGACAGAAATCAACAGCCGCATCCAATTCCTATTGGATGTCGGTTTGGGATACCTCACGCTGAACCGCCTCAGCAACTCGCTCTCCGGCGGTGAAAGCCAGCGAATCAACCTCGCCACCTCGCTGGGAAGTAGTCTGGTGGGCAGCCTGTATATTCTTGACGAACCGAGCATCGGCCTGCATAGCCGCGATACGGACAAACTGATACACGTGCTCCGCCAGCTGCAACAGTTGGGCAATACGGTAGTGGTAGTGGAACACGATGAAGAGATTATCCGTGCTGCCGACTATATCATCGACATCGGTCCCCGGGCAGGCCGCCTGGGAGGGAAGGTCGTCTACCAAGGAGATATGAAAGACCTTCAGAAAGACAGTGACAGCTATACCGTGCGCTATCTGCTGGGCGAAGAAACCATCCCCCTGCCGGAACACCGCCGCCCGTGGAACAACTACATAGAAATAAAAGGCGCACGCGAAAACAACCTGAAGGGTGTAGAGGCACGGTTCCCGCTGAATGTAATGACCGTAGTCACCGGTGTCAGCGGTTCGGGCAAGAGTACGCTGGTACGCGACATCTTCTACCGCGCCCTGAAACGAGAGCTGGATGAATGCAACGAACGTCCAGGCGAGTTCACTTCCATTGGAGGAGACTTGCAGAACCTGCGCAATGTAGAGTTTGTTGACCGCTTGCCAAGCAGATGGGATACAGTGCCGGATACTTCAGCTTCAACAGCGAAGGCGGCCGTTGCGAGGAATGCAAGGGTGAAGGCACCATCACGGTGGAGATGCAATTCATGGCAGACCTTGTACTGGAATGCGAATCCTGCCACGGCAAACGCTTCAAGGCGGACACGCTGGAAGTGAAGTTCCACGACATGAATATCTACGACGTATTGGAGATGACCGTAAACCAAGCCATCGAATTCTTTACGCAACACGGACAGAAAAAGATTGTGAAGAAGCTGCAACCCTTGCAGGATGTAGGTTTGGGATATATCAAACTGGGGCAAGCCTCCTCCACCCTCTCCGGTGGAGAGAACCAGCGCGTGAAACTCGCCTTCTACCTCAGCCAGGAGAAAGCAGACCCGACCATGTTCATCTTCGATGAACCGACCACCGGACTACACTTCCATGACATCAAGAAACTGCTCGAAGCCTTCGATGCCCTAATACGCCGCGGGCACAGCATTGTCATCATCGAACATAATCTGGATGTGGTGAAGTGTGCGGACCATGTGATAGACCTGGGGCCCGAAGGAGGGGACAAAGGAGGAAACATCGTAGCTACCGGTACACCGGAGGAAGTGGCGAAGTGTGCGGCAAGTTATACGGGACAATTCTTGCAAGAGAAATTACACCCCTCGCTTCCTTAAATAGAACACAGAGGCACGGAGACACAGAGATATTAAATTCAAGGAAAAAGAATAAAACTCTATGCCTCCGTGTCTTTGTGCTTAATCTTACCGGGTGCTACTACTCCAATTTAAAAGTAACCGGAAAAGTAAATTCCACCTTCACGGCTTTACCCTGCTGCATCCCCGGTTTCCATTGTGGCATCAATTCTACAATCCGTAATGCTTCCTCATCCAGGGCAGGATACCTGCTGCGCATAATAACGGGGTCCGTCACACGACCATTCTCGTCAATCACCACGCTGACAGCAACTCTTCCTTGAATGCCATTCTTACGGACTTCTTCCGGATAACGGATATTCTTTTGAATAAAATCCATTAAGGCTTTCATACCTCCCGGAAACTCGGGCATCACTTCCACTACTTTATAGACCGGTTCTTCCATTGGCTCTTCCGTTATCAATTGTGGGCTACCGCCCTTCCCTGCATCCGAAATATAAGGGGGAAGAGATGTCTTTTCCGCCGTTCTCCATTCTTCCTCATTGTCCGTCAATCTGAACTCAGCCATCATCAAGACAGGTTTCCTCCTGATGGTTATCTCATAAAAGTAACGGTAGCGTCCCGGCTTGTTGGGATGCACATCCGGATAAAGAGAGGCTTTCATAACCCTTTCCTCCCCATCCCGCAGCACATAGGCGATGTCCCAAAAGGCAGCGTTTATCGGCAATTCCCGCCAGGTACCTTTTTCGTCTTCGAACGTCAGGTAGTAATGCTCGCCGCAGGTCAAATCTCCGCCACTGTGATTGCTGAGGATGAATGTCGCATGAGGCGCTTTCGTTGAAAAGACTGGATATTCGGGACGGATATGGATGCCACGAATATGATTCCTGCCTACTCTCTCGTTGATGACGGGGACTTCTACACCATGAAAACAGAAAACGGGGGAGTCCATTATCTCCTCCCGGAACTCTTTCCGTTTTTCAGGAGTATTCACAATCAAATCTATATCTATGCAATGCATCCCCACCCCATATCCGGTCACATTCCTCCGGATGTGTGTGTAGGTTGTGTTTTCCAACCGCTTTCTCAGTTCGTCGTGAATGGCAAGCAATTGTTTTTGCAAGCAGTCACCGTCATCCACGAGCCCTATCTTGAGGCTATCGCTCACTGATTTTTCCTGCAACCGTCGGTCTAACCCTACCGTATCTACAGAATCTTCAGGCATTTCTACGCGTTCCGTCTTATTCATCTTGCAGGATGAAAGGCAACAAAGCAATAGGAGAAAACAAACTCTGTTCATAGCATTTTGTATTTCAAGTCCATAGCATCAAATATACTCATTTTCGCAATCATAATCAAAAATAGAACCCCTAATCTCATAAGACTATATTAGGAATACATGTAATAACGGTATGAGAATAGAAAAGATTACGGCTAAAAGACACTGCATCGCCACTGCAAAGTCACTGCATTCCTTTTGCAGTGCTGCTGCACGCCCATTGCAGTACGACTGCAACCGTATTGCAGAGCTACTGCAAGCCTCATGCAGTGACACTGCAAAAAGCGTGCAGAACTTTGCAGTAGGAAAGAACTGATAACTAAGATAATAGCGCCAATGAAAGAAGTATGCAGTACAATTGAAATGGAAACGAAATGGGCGTGACAGATAAGTGTAACGATTCTTATCTATCACGCCTATCTATCACGCGGTAAGGTATTTGTAATCAATAGAATATACCCCTCCGCGTGATAGCATGACAGATGTTTTGCAAAAACAAACTCTGTGGTAGTAGCAAAATGAGATTAGAAATAGAATCCGAAACCTACTTTCAGACCAAATTTAGAACGGTCGTCGTTAATGTTCCAATAAGCAGCAGGCTCAATGGTTACCGTACGCGTCAGGAAGAACGCATAACCGGCTTCCAGACCGAAAGAGAACTTGGTATCATCCAAATCGTGTCCCCAATCCCAACGGTCCACATTGACATCGGCACCCAGATACACGCCAATCTTGTCGAAATAATAACGTCCGCCTACACCCAGCGTATAGACATCGAGGTTAGATCCTCCGGTATTCCAAGCAGCTCCGGCATGCACCAGCAAGGCGATGTTGTCGAGTAGAAAAGCACCTCCCTTGGCTTCAAGGCCAAAACTTGTCTTGTCGGTTCCCGTGTCATGAGAAAATTCCAAACCGGTGATGGACGGGTTCAAAATCCACTTACCTTTTTCAAACTGTGCCTGAGCTGCCACTGTGACAACAAGCAAGCAAACGAATAATGCCAGTTTTTTCATCTTGTTCTGTTTTTTGAGTAAATAATCAATGTTGTTTATTGTCTTCTTCGAATCGCTTGCGTTGCAGCGCCTCCTTCTTGCGAAGCCCCAGCCACAGCACAAATACAATGAGGTACGAAGCAGCTACGGTGACATAC
>ERZ1503932.335-NODE-335-length-12113-cov-4.284873_pt1 | contig 12113 bp, 9 predicted proteins | sample MGYA00572251_ERZ1503932 | MGnify/ENA primary metagenome ERZ1503932 (study PRJEB39906, sample SAMEA3182112) | gut metagenome | biome: human; feature: gut; material: Stool; isolation source: human stools | place: Canada | collected 2013-05-06 ... | reverse complement strand
AGCTCATACAGCGGCCTATAGGACCGATTTCCATAGATGTCTGCTACAGCACTTTCCTGAATTTTGATGCATTCTTCTGTTATTATTGCTGTGTTCCCGCATTTTGCGCCAATATAGATCGCAACATCACGCCACGCGATCAAGGAAAGCAGGCACAGCATCGAAAATGCGATCGCAGCACGGGCGGAAAGGGAAATCGATCTTCTTTTCTTTTTCTTCATGGCCTATTGCCCCATTTGACTTCTACCGGGTCTCCGACGCACCCGAGAAAGACGGGCCTTCCTGCGCGGGCAGCATGATAATAATTGGTACGGAGTTTTTCCCAAAAGGCGGGAGAAAAGTAGGCTCCCGCTTTTGGCTCATAGTGATAGGCCGCCTTGAGATATCTGCGGAGCGCCTCGTATAGTGCCGCGCTCTCCGGAACATATGCGCCGCTGCAGGCGGAAACAAGGTACAGGCGGCCGACCTCGTATGTCCGCGACATGGCATTCCCCCTGCAGCAATTGCAGAATTCAATTATTGCTGCCTCCGGCATGGAAGCGCTGCATGCGGCTGCAAGCCCGGCCGGGACGATACGGAACTTGCACAAGTGCGTGGACATTTTGTCTTGCACAGCTTCTATCATGGAAAGCGGCGGAACGGCGGCATTTCCGATCCAGAATGTGCCGCCCCGTCGGTCGATTTCCTGAAGGAATCGGACGGCATCCGGCTCTGCGTGGAAGAACGATATCTGACGGGACATAATGGACTCCTTCTATCATAGAGATGTACTGCCGGGCTGCGGCGTGGCTCAGTACCCGGTGCGTACAACGCGCCCGGTAGTTTCTATGATCGACGCAAAGAAAGCGGCAAGTTCGGCATCCGACAATCTGGCCTGCGCCTTCAGTACTTCCAGCTCCGCGTGCATCCGGCGCGCAACTGCCTCGGAAGAGCAACGGTCTGCCGGAATCAACTGCCCGGTTTCTGCCGCCATGCGGGAAAAAAGACTGCGATCGTGAAGATACAGTGCGGTGTATGCTTTCAGCATGGCGATCCTCACTGGCGGACAGAAGAAATAGCGCTGTACGTCCCGAGCGGTCAGCAGATACTCCATGAGAAGCTGCGGCGCAGCGATCCGTTCAAAGAAAGGAAGCACCTCTTTCTGCAGAGCGTTGATCAAACGGTCGACGTCTATCTGTTTGGAGTTTCGGCCGTTGGTGATCTCGGAGATACGCCGACCATAGGTAAGATATCGCGTGCTGCAGGGTATGTAGAGTGGCATAATGAAATAAGTCGGGTATATGAGACTTGACGGCCGTTCAAACAGAATGCACTGCATGATATCGTGATGCTCGCGGGTATATAGCCGCCCTTTTTTAGAAAAGCCTGCTTTGATGATAAATCCGGATAACGCGGCGGGGATGATATCGCTGCTCATGCGGAGTGGCCTCCCTTTGACATGAAATGGAAAACGCCGAAAGCAGGCCCGCTGCGGCTTTCCCTGAGCGCCATGCAGGTCGGCAATATTTGCGGTATTGATTTTATGGCGCACGGCCCTCAGGTTTGTCATTGCGAGGAGGCCGTAGGCCGACGCGGCAATCTCGGGAAGGCACCGCCGATAGGTACAGACCATCATCAAAACGCCACGCGCCAATTGCGTCTGCCAATGGCGCTAATCGAGCGCCCTGTACAGGGGCATTCAAACGAAGAGGGCACTTGTGCACCACAGCAGGGGAGCACGGCGGTGAGAACGGTATGCTTCTGCTTCCATTATGACGGATCGCGCAAAAATGTCAACAAAATTTTCAAAAATTCCTCTGCAGAGCGGGTGGAAAAAATTCGTCAGAAAACCCGCCGCCAACTTCATTGGACGAAACAAATCGCCGGAATTTTACGTCACATTCCGTATCGTAACGAGATGTGCCGGCGTGAATAAAATCACGCAGCCAGAAATGAGATAATCAGGAATGTAGTCTATCATGAGTCAGAATAAAGCTAGTTAACTTGAAATTATGCTAAAAGAACTGCCTGTTGACAAATGAGAATGTCTCGTGTATGATCAAATCAGGATTCGGCATCGCCGAACAGAGACATGATACAGGAGGAGAAACCATTGAAAGCGGGAAAGAAACTGTTAGCGCTGCTGCTGACGGTCTGCATGCTGCTGTGCATGCTGCCGACGGTGGCATTTGCTTCCGGCAGCGATTATCTGAAGATCGCCATGCTGGACAGCGGCCGAAAATATTTTTCGGCAGATTGGGTCAAGGCCTTCCTCTATGAGGCCAAGGCGGACGGCTATACGCACGTCATGCTCGCGGTGGGCAATGACGGTATGCGCTTCCTGCTGGACGACATGTCGCTCAACGTGGGCGGCAAAACGTATTCCAGCGACGCGGTCGCCTCGGCTATCCGCGCGGGCAACAACGCCTACACGACGGCATCTTCGGGCGAGTGGACGGAAAGTGAGATGGACGAGTTCTTTGCCACGGCCAAGAAAGCCGGCATCGAGATCATTCCGCTGCTGAACAGCCCGGGCCACATGGACTCGGTGCTGTATGCCGCGTCCTCTCTGACGGGGACGAACTGCAGCTACAACGGCTCGAGCCGCACCATCGACGTGACGAACGACACGGCCGTCCGGTTCTCGCAGGCCTTCCTGCAGAAGTATGTCGATTACTTTGCGGGCAAGGGCTGCCGCTACTTCAACTTCGGCGCGGATGAATACGCCAACGACCGCTACACGAGCGGCTCCATGGGCTTCGGCAGCCTGCAGAACAGCGGCAAGTATGGCTACTTCATCAAATATGTCAACGAGCTTGCCGCCATGGTCAAGCAGGCGGGCATGACGCCCATCGCCTTTAATGACGGCATCGAGTTTGCCAACAAGATGAGCGCCTCGGTCGGCTTGACGACCTACACGTTCGACCGCGACATCGTCGTGTGCTACTGGTCCGGCGGCTGGAGCGGCTACACGCCCCGCACGGCGGCCAACCTTGCCTCGGATGGCTTCCGTATTATCAACACGACAGGCGACTTCTACTATGTCCTCGGCAAGAGCGACAGCTTCGACAATGGTTATACCTATGCCGCCAACTGGAGCAATTATAAGGTGTGCGGCACGAGCCTGAGTGCCTCCTCCGTGATCGGCGGCATGTTCTGCATGTGGAGCGACTATCCCGGCGCAGAGACGCAGACGCAGGAAGCCAGGAAGATCCGCCTGCCGCTGCGCGCCATGGGCCTCGCCATGGACGGCGCCTACACAAGCGGCATGGACACGTCCGTCGTGCCCGGCGGCTTCAACGCCGACGGCTCCATCAACACCGATCCTCCCGCGCAGAGCCACGACTACCGTCAGACTGCCTCGACGGCTGCGACCTGCACGGAGGCGGGCAGCGTGACCTATACCTGCACCGACTGCGGCGACAGCTACACCGAGACCGTCCCCGCCCTCGGCCACAACTATGCCGCGGCGGACGACGCGGGCGACACGATCTACACCTGCACGCGCTGCGGCGAGCAGCATTCCGAGCTTCTGCCGCGCGAATATGTCTCCGTCAAGACCGGCAAGACGACCGAGGCCTACACGTTCGACGGTGAGCAGAGCTTTACCCACACGGGCGATGCCGCCATCGCGCGCGGCGAGCTGACCGTGGTGCAGGGCACGGGCACGAAGGTGTCCTACTCCGCCAGCGCCTCGGCCTCCGTCTCCGGCTATACGGACGGCGGCTACAACTGCGTCGCCTCCAAACTTATCGACGGCGACACCTCCACCTACTACTGGTCCACCAGCAGCCAGACGTCCGGCATGTATGCCCGTGTCGACCTCGGCGCGGAGGTCCGCTTTGACGCCGTGCAGATCAGTGCTCCGGCGCACGGCGACTACTGCACGAACGCCAATGTCCAGCTTTCGTCTGACGGCCGCACCTGGACGACGATCGGCACGTTCACGAGCAGCCGCAGCACGGCTGTGACGAAGACCTACGCCGTCCCGTCCTCCGTCGAGAGCTTCCGCTACATCCAGGTCGCCCTCACGACGGCGCGCAACTACTGGTGGCAGCTGTCCGAGATCGCCTGGGGCAGCTATGACGGCGCGACGTTTGCCCGCGCCGCCGCTTCCGGCACGGTCCAGACCGGCACGGCGCCCATGACGGAGGTCCGCTTCACCGGCGTGGCTGCCGGTACGACGTACTACGTCATCGGCGGCACCCGCTATGTCATCGAGGTCGAGGCCGACCATGTCCACAGCTATCAGGAGGTCAGCCGGACCGCCCCGACCTGCACCGAGGACGGCGTGACGACCTACCGCTGCGAGACCTGCGGCGACACCTATACCGAAACGACTCCGGCCACCGGCCACAGCTACACGGCCGCCGTAACGGCTCCGACGTGCACGGAGAAGGGCTATACGACCTACACCTGCACCGCCTGCGGCGACCATTACACGGCGAACGAAGTGGCTGCGCTCGGCCATGATTATGCGGAGACCACCGTTCCTGCGACCTGCACGGAAAACGGCTCCGTGACGCACACCTGCACGCGCTGCGGCAACAGCTACACCGAGACCCTCCCGGCCACGGGCCATACCTACACCGTCTCCGGCAGCGAAGCGACCTGCACCGAGGGCGGCAAAACCGTCCATACCTGCACCGTCTGCGGCGACACCTATACCGAAACGACGCCTGCGCTCGGCCATGATTACAAGGCCGTCGTGACGTCCCCGACCTGCACGGAGAAGGGCTACACGACCTATACCTGCAAGCGCTGCGGCGACCATTACACGGCGGACGAGGTTGCTGCGCTCGGACATGACTACGAAGCCGTCGTGACGGCTCCGACCTGCACGGAGAAGGGCTACACGACCTACACCTGCGCGACCTGCGGCGACCGCCGCACGGGCCATGTCGTCAGCGCGCTGGGCCACTCCTACGAGTGTACCGAGAACGGCAATGACCGCATCTACACCTGCACGCGCTGCGGCGATACTTACACCGAGGCCATCCTGCCGACGGTCGAGGTCAAGCTCCAGCCGGGCGAGACCTACACCTTCCACACCGAGGACGCCGCTGTGACGGAGTCCGCCGATCCCGCCGTCGCTGCGACGACGATCGAGGCGCTCTCCGGCGGCTATCAGCAGGTGACGGAGCTTGCCGAGGGGACGTTCCTCCTCGTGAGCGGTGACCGGATGCTGACGGCGACGGCCTCAACGTACTACAGCTCCTGGGATGGCGCGGGCACTGTGAGCGGCCTGACCTGCGCGGCCTACAGCACGACGGGCGACCTGTCGAACGCCCTGTGGACCGTCACGGCGGTCTCCGGCGGCTACACCGTGCAGAGCGCGGACGGCCGTTACCTGAACCTCACGGAGAGCACCCGCTCTGCAAGCGTGACGCTGACCACTGCGCCGCAGGTCCTCACGATCACGGATCTCGGCAGCGCCTTCTCCATCCGCTTCAGCGATACCTATCTCGACCGCTACAGCACAACGTTTGCGGGCGCTTATCCCGGCAATGCGAACGCGAACGAGCGGTGGCAGCTCTATCGCGCGGTTCCTGCGGGCTATGACGTGACGATTACCGGCGTGGCCGAGGGCGCGACCCGCACCGTCATCGGCGGCGTGCGCTATGCCGTCACGGTCCACGCCCATGCCTACACGGCCACCGTCACCACGGCGGCAACGTGCACGACGCCCGGCGTCCGCACTTATGCCTGCGCCTGCGGCGAAAGCTACACCGAGGAAATCCCGGCAACGGGCCACAGCTATGTCCGCACGGAGGAAAACGGCAATTACGTCTACACCTGCTCCGTCTGCGGCGACAGCTACTCCGAGCCGGTGAAGACCGCGACCTATGACTCCGTGAGCATGCTCACGTCCGGCGGCCGCTACGTTCTCACGGTCTACGCCAGCGGCGGCTACTATGCCATGACACACGACGGCACAACGATCGGTGCGCAGGCCGTCACCATCGAAAACGGCCGGATCACCTCCGACGTGACCGAGAGCATGCTCTGGGATTACTCCAACGGCTGTTTCAGCTTCCAGAGCGGCACGACGACGTATTACCTCTATAAGTCCGGCAATTCCTCTCTGCGCATCAGCACGTCCGGCACGAGCGTCTCGTACTGGTATAACCGTCTCGGCTTCGGCAATGCCTACCTGCGCTACTCTAACGGCTCGTTCTATCTGACCCGCTGGAACTATTCCTACTGCTACCTGTTCCAGGAAATGAACGGAATCTGACGGGAAAAATGCGACCGGGGCCGGCTCTTTCGAGCCGGCCCCGGTTTCGTCTGTCAGAAAAACCGCCAAGCCAAAGGTTTCGGAGGGAAGAAACCGTCAGGGTTTCCTTTCGCGTTCAATCACCCGCCGCAGCGGCAGAATTGCAAAATCATGCTGCAAAATTTGATTTTGCAATTCTGAAAGCAGCTTGGCGAAAAAGCCCCGGAGGGACTTTTTTTGACAAGCCGGTCCCAGCTTTGCGATTTTGATGGTGCAGAAAATAGAGAGGATAGCGGAAAAATGATGGCCGTGGTATAACATTCTTGGATAATATGCCTGATAAACTGTAATTTGTTATTTACTTTTTGTGCTGCGCGTTATATACTAAAAGCGGCAGATGGCGGAGTGAGGACACGGTGCTGTCTGACTGAATTTCGGAGGGAACGATCATGAAAAAGAGACTGCTTGCGCTCCTGCTGTGTGCCGTAATGGCCTGTGCGCTTCTTGTTCCGGCATTCCCCACTGCCGCCGCTGCGGAGGTGACAGAAACTGACAAGGAGATCCGTCTTTCGTGTACGGATACATGTGTAGCCGTGATCAACAAGGAAACCGGCGCTTTGACCTTTGAAGGCGATGGAGATATGGTCCAAGGTTACAAGATGAAGGTCCGCTTTTCCGATTACAGCGATTATATTCGAAAGGTGATCCTGAAAGCTGGTATGTTTGAAATCCCAAGCGGAGCATTTGAAAACTGTACCCGGCTCGAAAGTGTAAATCTGTTTTCGGCCTCAGCTATTTATGAGAATGCATTCAAAAACTGCTCAAGCCTGAAAGATATCAAAATCACGGGTAATGTAAATTATATTTCCGGAAGTGCTTTTGCAGGCTGTATAAGTCTTACAAAATTTGATCTGAGTGAATATAACACTTTTTATAAGATCGATGAGGCGGGGGCCCTATATCGGGATACCAAGCTTATTCGGTACCCTGCGGGTAGAACCGGAAGCTATGAAGTCCGTGCTATGACGAGAGAAATCGGTGAGGGAGCGTTTGAAGGCTCCTTAGTCCACGATGTTGCACTGCCTGACTCTCTTTACAGAATCGATGAGAGAGCATTTGCGGATTGCCCCAATCTGACCGGGCTTACCATTCCCAAATCTACGGTGAACATTGAAAGGTGCATCAGTTTAGGCAGCCCTAATTTCCGCGGGTTTCAGGTGGAGTCGAATAATCGTTTTTATTCTACGGATTCCTATGGCGGGTTATACACGACAAAGAATTTATCCGGAAACCTGGAGTTTAAAGAGTGCCCGGGGGGCTTCCGCGGGAAGTATGTCCTGCAGGATGGAACGCGGATTGTAAACGGATTTCATGAACATGACGGTGTGACGGAAATCTGGATGCCGGACAGCGTAACAGAAGTTTACTATTCTGACGGCTGCAAGAATCTTAGCAAAGTCAGACTATCTAAGAACTTATTAACAATAGATTCTACCGCTTTTAGAGACTGTGCCGCACTGCGTGAGATCGTGTTTCCGGAGAGCGTTAAAACAATCGGTGAGCGCGCCTTTTCTGGCTGTATCTCACTCAAGCACGTCTATTTTATGGGAGATCTGCCTGAAATCGGCTGGCTCAGCTTCGCTGGCAGCAATGCAATAAGTGACTTCGTTGCTGCGATCCCCGGCATGGTGTTTTATTACCGGGAAGGAACCTCAGGATGGGGACCGACAGTTTTTGATCAAACTTTAAGCTACCCCACAGCGGTTTGGACAACAGCCCCCTATACGGATGCCAGCCCGGACAGCTGGTATGCCTCGGCCGTGCGGTATACTTACGACAATGGTCTTATGAACGGCACAGGCGAATACAGCTTTGAGCCGGAGAGCAGCATGACCCGCGCGATGCTTGTGACGGTCCTCTGGCGCTATGCCGGACAGCCGCAGGCTGCTGCCAACCCCTTTACGGATGTTCCGGGCGGCGAGTGGTACACGCAGGCTGTCGCATGGGCAGCGGAGAACGGCGTGGTCAACGGCATCGGCGGCGGTAAGTTTGATCCGAATGGCCGCGTAACCCGAGAGCAGGCAGCGGCGATCCTGTTCCGCTATGCGCAGAAGGTTGGCGCTGCGTCCGCGGAGCGTGCTGATCTGTCCGGCTTCCCGGATGCGAACGCCGTGTCGGATTATGCCAGCGATGCCATGCGCTGGGTTGTGGCGGAGGGCATCATCGGCGGCAGCCGCGAATACGACGGCCGCGATTGGCTCAAGCCGCAGGGAAGCGCCACCCGCGCACAGGTCGCGGCGATCCTCATGCGCTACATTGAAAACGTTACAAAATAGGGAAAAGGAACGGCTGCGCCCCGGTTTCGGAGCGCAGCCGCTTTGCTTGGTTTGCGTGGTATGGTCGGAGGGCCACAGCATAAAGCCGCAGCCCTCCGTCTTTATGTTATATGAGGGAGCCTTCACACAAAGTGATCTCGTGCAATCATGGCCAGCCGCTCCCGCAGGTCGGGGCTGAAGCCTGCGAGGTCCTCGAGCGGGATGGTCTTGTCACCCAGCAGATAGAGCAGGTTATAGTACATTTCGGAGCGGCTGACATCGGCCACGACACCGACGCGCTTCTTGTCCTTGCGAAGCCTCTTCTCCAGCTCCCAGAACTTGTCGGATGCCTTGCCGGGCCCGGCCAGCAGGGCCGCGTAGGATTCAGCCAGCTGCTCCATGCAGCGCTCCTGCCACTCCGGCAGCCTTTTGCGGAACAGCTTCCAGTCGGATTCGTTTACGGGCAGCATGGGGGACCTCTTGTGTAGAATAATTTGACGTTTGCAGGGATGACAGAATGTCTGATGCGGCTTTACTCCTTCTTCGGCAGAACGCAGATCGGGGTTCAGCTTGCCCAGAATGGAGTGGAGCTTCTTGTCCGAGAGGGCGGAATCCACCTCATAGGTGGCGTACACCCGGAACGCAAAGGGGACCGCCGTGCTGCGTTTCAGCTCCGCGAGCCGCTGCTTTACATCCGTGGCATAGCCGAGCTTCCCATATTGCGGGAAGGAGGGATTCGTGAGAATGTAAATGTATCCGGTCGTGGTCGTCCGGGTCCTTTCGTGAGGGTGGAAAGATTGTGCTGTTTTGGGCCTCATAATAGGCCTCCCTGGCATCGGAGATCAGCATCTCAATACTGATGTATTTAACGGCTTGCTTCTTCGTCTCAGCGCAATTTGTGCGGATCGCAATCGTTATAGGTCAAAATATTATGGATCCCGGCGTTCTTTGTCTCAGCGCACCGCGTGCGGATCGCAACCTAACGGCAAACAGGGAGGGATGCACATGGGCCGCTTTGCCTCAGCGCACCGCTTGCAGATCGCAACTTAACGATATGCTTGTGATCACAAACGGGACAGTCTTTGTCTCAGCGCACCGCTTGCAGATCGCAACGGCAAATGTGCATAAAGCACCGCGTGCGGATTTGTGGAATGCGCTGTAAGTCGGTAGATAGCTTTTCGCAGCACGAAGATCTGCTGCGCGCTGACTATTTTCCCGAGCTCTTCTGCTACCAAAGCAGCCTCCGCTGCCATTAACGGTAGCCCCGGACGGACAATCGACCGGTTTTCTCCGGTGCGAACGGCACCGGCATTTTATATCTGCCTGACCTTCGCGTCAGGCAATGCTTCTGCGGATGCCCATACTGGCGGGCGTTTTGGGGAGAGCGTGCAGGCGCTCGATTTCCTGATGATGGTACTGCACAAAGGAGGGGTAGTCCCGCGCAAGGGAATCAAGATCAAGAGCTTTTGACATAGAGTCATAATGCTGCAGCAGGAAGGCGGAATAGAGATCACGTTGGAGATGCTCACCGTCCTGCATATCGTTCCAACGCCGGGAAAGAGACTTTTTAACATATTCACCGGTCAAATGATTATATTGGCTTGCTTTGATGTCTGCCGGGTTGATCTCTACAACATTCGGCAGCCCGAGAGACTTGCATTTTTGCCGCAATATTTCGATCAGCATGGCGGGTGCCTTGTTGGCAATGGACTTTCCAAACCGCTTTTTGCTTCGGGGCTTTCCGGTCTTTTCAGATATCACGGTCTTCTTTGCCCGGTGCGTCAGGGAAGACCATTCCATTTTTTCTACATAGAAATGATCACCCAAGGACAGCAAATGGTTCGCCAGTTGAATGTGCTGGAGCTTTCGTATTTCAGCCTGACGGCGCTGCAGATATTTCAGTTCCTGTTGGCTCCTCCGATATCGCTTGGACTTATTATGTGTTAACTTGACACCGCGCCGGATCGTGCCGTCCTCGGCATAGTTATCCGGGTTGGTTGCCCTTCTGCTCCGGCCCATTTTTCGCTGCAGGCAGCGCTTTTCCTGCTCGATGTTCTGTACCCGATCTGCCAGTTCGACGAGTCCGGCCGCCCCGGCGGCGGAATACGCCAGTGTTTGCGGCCCGATGTCCAGCCCGACGGGGCCGCTGCCGATAGGGTGAACCGCTTTTCCGGTAACGGGATCGGCCTTGATCGCAGGCTTCCCCTCCAGAACGAGCTGGGCATACCAGCGGTCTCTGCGCTTTCCGGGCCGGCGGACCAATCGGACAAGCTTTACTCTGCGCTGCAGCATATCGGTCTCGTAAGCATTGTCCGGCGATAGCTTCAGCGGCAGCTTCAGGCCCTTCCACTCGATGTAGGGCCCGCGGAACATGATCTCCGTGCCGCCGCTTTTTCCCGTTCTGGAGTAGCCCTGCACAGAATTTACCTCACCGGGCTTTTTGTAATGTACCTTCTTGCCGCCCTTTTTGAACAGGAGCTTATCAAAGGCTGCCCAGACCTGCGGTGCGATCCCATGAACGGCAACGCTCGAGCCGATGTTGTCACGGAAGTGCTTGTAATATTTTCCCATATCTGTAGTAAAGGAATAATCCGTAAACCCGGCCGTTTTTAAACTTTTTCGCCGCTCTTTGTATAGGCCTTTCAGTTTGGCTTGATCACCGGGATCATTCCAGTCCAATGTCCGTATTTTCCGTTCATTCTCCCGATATTCGGCAGTCTGCTTTACCTGCGCAAGCCGTTTCAGCTCTGCATGGACCAGCGTGTTATAGAGCTGCCGCGCGATCTCAAAGCGCTTGGCAAGACGGTCCTCCTGCCACTTTTCCAGTTTTAACGGTAAAGTCAGGCAGCAGGTATCTGTGCTGCTCTTTTTCACAGGACTCCCTCCTTGCCGGCTGCAGCAAAATGCAATCCGGATCGTTTAGAACTATTTTATCATTAGGTGTGCAAAAATACAAGCTGTGTGACAGCGGTTTCCTGTCCAAATTCCTTTCAAAACTGCAAGGATAGAATTGTTTGCGGAGCGCTGCAGCGCCCCGCAATGTCTTTTTATCAGTCCATAATTCCATACCGCTTCATCAGCTCGATCCGCTCTTTTCCCAGCTTGATGGAGCCGGAAGCGCTGTTGTCCGTGCCAGCCTGCTTTTCGCTGGCGTAGTGCGCGATGCGCTGCGCCCACGCGACCGGCAGCAGGTACGGGCGCTTTTTGAGGTACGGGTAGCGGCGCTCCAGATACTCCCGCTTGGGGAATACCGTGCTCAGAACGCTGCTTTTTTCACCGGTGCGGCTGGCCTTGACAGCATTCAGCGTGACGGTGGAGGAATGGAGGCGCGTTAGGTCGTTGGAGCCATACACGCCGCCGCAGAGGCTGGCCGGATTTATACATCTATTTCCTATAGTCCCGCTTGCGATTAGCTAGAATTATTGTATCCGTAAATGTTGATGTTGTCAACCGGTGAAGTCTGCTTACCTAATAAATGCAGCCTGTTATGCGCATATGTGGATCACAATGTGCAATTTGCAAACTGCCGTCCGCTTTGTTGCCCTCTATTCGCATAATTCCCCATTGTTTGCAGACAATAGCAATGTGATTTCGAACGCATA
>ERZ1503932.283-NODE-283-length-13457-cov-3.911058_pt1 | contig 13457 bp, 4 predicted proteins | sample MGYA00572251_ERZ1503932 | MGnify/ENA primary metagenome ERZ1503932 (study PRJEB39906, sample SAMEA3182112) | gut metagenome | biome: human; feature: gut; material: Stool; isolation source: human stools | place: Canada | collected 2013-05-06 ... | reverse complement strand
AATTATAACTATGAAAAACTATATATATGTACAAAAATTACCTGCATTCTAATTTGTTAAGATCATCCAATTCAGACTTGCTTACGATCATATCTTGCGTCAGGCCAGATCTGTTTTGGTATGGAGCGTAATCGGTTTCTACCGTCTTAACCTTCTGAGTAGAATCGTATTTCACCTCCGATTCGGTTCCTGTCAGATTTTGGTTGATAGAGCCGGAACTACTTTCGCTTACTTTAGACCATATCTTATTACCTACTCTTATAAAATTATCATAAATACCTTCGGCTGTTATAACACCATCTTGCTCTACGATATTAGGACCCGATTTTTCTTTTAACAGATACGGGTGCCTGGTGTAAAAATAATGTTCAAAATCATTATCGGCATACGAAGGGTCATACCTATCCAAATAAAACAATTTTGATAAAGAAGGATCGGTGCTGGTCATGCTATAATCAAACAACATCAACCTGTCTTTTCCAGATAAAGATAATTCTATTGATTTCAAAATATCAGGATCATCAGAAATAAGACCCAAAGATGGACCAGATTTGAAGTCAAGATACTTATAGGCATTATCATATAATTTTGTTTTATGGAGTTTGTTGTCAAGGTAATATTGGTATAAATCGAATAAAGATAATGGGTTTTCGCTATCTTGTTTTTTGTTCATGTACCGACTAAATTCCCGATCCACATCCGCGTAAGAAACATCAAGTACCGCCGGGTGCCCAAACGCCATCCTGGTCATTATCATGTCCTCCGTGTTCTGAGAATCCATGAACGATCTGACGTATTTTTTAATGGAATCCATGAGCGTATTATTATCTACGTTCCGTACTTTCTCTTTATCCAAAACGCCGTTCTTAAAACAAGATTCAGGATATATTTTAGCAGGAAAGTGAGTTAGGTTGTGCTTGGCTAACACTGTTGATATTTGATACATCTCGTTAAGATCATCTTTGCTGATCCTTTGATATAGATTATCTCCTACCTTAAGCAATGAATGTTTCTCAAATGCCTCTACTGGGTCTATATCGGATTCAGAATAAACGATATTCAAATTATCCATATACTCCGGCAATAATCCAAAATAATAGTCTGTACTATCACCAAGAACATCATCGATAGAAGATGCCAGCGTTGGAGCATAATTTACATCATTATGCCTGGCCACATAAATATCAAGATCCAGCATCAAATTATCTATCTTATTCAAAGATTCTTCTGTGCCATCATAAGTTTCCGATGTCCCTATTATATCTATGCCAAACCACGTACAAGCCTCTTCTATATCCCATATCATGCTTCTTAAATCGGATTCGGTGTCGGCATTAACCCTATGTAAATAAGCTGATATACGAGCTCTTAGGAACTCTATTTTGCCAGGATTGTAATAAGACAGATCTTGTAGCTTAGACAAGGATCTTCTCTTGCCTTCTACCATATCATCCCCTTCTATGTTTATTACCGGAATCTTATTCGTAGATGAAAACTCATCAAACATAGATTCGGCAAATTCTTTATCAGAAACGAATTTCTCAACCAGTTCAGGGTATGAGTTTCTCAACGATTCAAAAGCAGATGAAAATTCAGAAAAGTTTTTTATGCCGGCTACTGTTTTACGCATAGCATAATAAAGCTCAGAAGGATTATATGGTACTTTTTTACCAAATTGGTTAAACACTCCCTTCTTGTAAACAATAGGACCATACTGATAGTCAACAGACATAAAATAATTATCCTTTTCCCTATCATGTTCGTTAATAGAACAATCTATTAACTTTCTCATGGAAGTCGAAACTTCATTTAAAACAGAAGGATCGGATAAAATACGACTTATTTCTGTTTCATCATACAAACCGGATCTCCTTAATTTCTGCTCATTCAGTATCAAACTGCCATCTACATAAAAATCGAAGAGGATAGCATTAGACAATGAAGACGCATTGAAAAAATAATGAGTAGACAAAAGGAAATCCCTTACATCCTTAATGTCCTGAGCCGTTAAAGGATCAGCAAAATAAGTCTGACGCTTCATATACGACAGCACGTCTTCTAAAAGAGGTTCGCCATTGGGATCGGTATTAAATATCTCCCCTGGAGCCGGGTTATTCCAATGACCGTAATACGACAAAAAACCAGGAGTGTAAGCCTTAGCCCATACCTGAAGAGCCCGCTCGCTGTTTCCTAATACTTTTAAAGCACTTTCGTAAAGAACGGAAGGCTCCCCGTTAGGAGCCTTAACCCGTTTTATTTCATTTTCCTTTTTTTCTATCTGACATTTGACACCCATAGTGATAAATATTTTAGACAAAGATAGTAGAAAAATAGAAATTATGAAACTTCTATTTCATAATGCGAAGCCTTTGTCTCAACTATCAATCTTCCCTCTCCTTCGAACTCAACGCTATCATTTCCTGGACCAGTAACAAAAGGGAAATCAGATACGGATGTTACATAATCTCCAGAACCACCGGAGAAAGACTGACTTTTACTTTGTTTGTAATTGATAGTCAATTGTGTTTTACCTATCTGAAGAGTTCTAGATAAATTTTTAGTATAAGTAGTGGTAGTTGTAATACCCCCATTTTTATAACAATACATTATAAAGGTGGTAACTGGACTCTTTTTTATATTACTATCCGGACCTGCATGATAAGATTCATTTCCTCCAAATATGCTATAAATGTGACAATAAGGACCGACTCGTTTACTTGAAGTTTTAGCCTTATCCTCGACTCCTTTCAAAGATATAGTAACCTCACTCTTGTATTCAATATCCTTCCAATTACAGACTCCTTCACTTACGTTTCCAACAAACCTGTCATCAACATAAACCTCTATATTCCCCTGCTGATTGGTCTTCAACTGATACTGAACAAGACTTGAAACATCTTCGTATCTCCTTCTCATACTCAACACTCCTTATTTAACTCATTTATCGAATCCGAATTATCAGAACCTTCTACAAGATTCTTATTCCTATCTATCTCTTCCTGGCTCATGTTACTTATCATATTTTGTATTTTTCTACCAGATTGAAATAAAGAGCGGATGAATGCGCTGGAACTTATCTTAACTCCAAGATCTGGTTTTGCCCTAAATGCTTCACCGGTATTGATATTGTACATATCATATAATCCAGTGTTCATATAGAACTTATATACCCAATTTCCGCCGGCTTTCTCGTATCCTAACTTAGTAAGATCAGTCATACCCATTCCGAATCGGATTCCATTTCGAGCCATGATCTTATCAGGTATCTGTTCTACCTTTGCTGGAACCGCCTCGTAAGCTGCGTCGCCACCATACAAGAAAGACTGGACTGTTACTCTATGGACCTGGACCGGGCTTTCTTCGGATATCTGTTGCTCGTTTGATACTGATTTAGGTTTGGATATATGGATATAAGGTTCGTGCATAAAAGTTAATCCATATTCAACATCATAACCACGCACCTTATTTAAACTCCTTATGGCTTTAGTTGTATTGGAATGAGCTATAGTGTCTATACCGTATCTTGCTTCCATACGATCCAAAATAATATTAACATCATTGCCTTCCCCATAAACCTCTGCACCTTCTATAAGTTCCGTGACACCGGACATCTCAGAGAGCAACCAGCCTAATACCTCTTCCGGATTAGAGAACTTATACCCATTTTCATTGTAATTATCTATCCTTCCTTCTTTAAATCCAGGTAATTCGACATCTCCTTTAGTCTCTCCATCGCTTCCGGGTTGTCCTTCTCTTTTTCCATTACTCTCTTTATTGCCATCTTCCTCAGTGCGTACCGCACCGCCTTCTGTACTTCCTTCTTTTCCATCATTTAAAATATTATCTGATTCTGACTCTATAGACTCCACAACGGTATCATACCCTGGTATGCCGCTAAGGAAATCCGCTATGTTATTCAAAAACTCTATTTTTTCCTCGTTTGTCATATTAAGACTTTCCACGGGCTCCCATATAGCAGGCAAGTTATTTGATTTTATTGCAGTAGAAACATCTTCTACAGTTTGATTATCCACCGTAGGCAAAACTTTAGAAACCAGACTATTAATATCAGATTCCATTTTTTCTACTTCCTCTTTTGTGCCATATTCTTTTAGGGTATCCATGCCATTGACTCTAAGAGAATAATTCAAAGCCTTACTCGGAACAAAATTAATATATTTCAAAAAGTTTTTCAACTCTGATATAATTTGTTCGTCAGATCTTGGCCCAACATAATCAACCACCACCTGATCTGTTTGAGAACGAAGCCAAGAAACGTATTCATTTAAGGTCTTACCACCTTTACTGGAAGGAGTGGATATTTTATCACCTACTGTTCCTTTAGGTTCTAATCCCATTTCCTCCTTAAGACTTTTAGGATTACCTCTCTCACGAAGAAACCTCAAGTCACCTCCTACAATCTTCCTTGCTATAAAATCAAAAATATTAGCATAAGGCGGCAATCCTTCTTTTTCTATATGAGATTCTATTTCGTTTAACATAAGAGAGAAGTTTTTCCTGGAGGTACGCTTCTTGCCAGGTAAAGACTGCGTAGCTTGTGCCGCAGGAGCCGGTTGAGCCGGTGGCGCCGGCTGAGTCTCCCGGACAACCCCTTCCTCTGGCATTTCCTCTTCGTAACCTTCCACGTCTTCCTTAGAAGTAACGGTCTTACCCTCATCAGAGAAAGGAAGATCGTCCTCTATAAGTGATTTAGGTCTGGAAGATGATTTACCAAACTGGATCCTGATCTTAGGAGCAACAAACATCTCACCTTCAAAATCTATTCCAGATTCTACTTCAGACGTCACAATGTCTTTAACACTCCTACTTCCATCTTCTACCCACTTAACAACATCAGGAACCGTAGATAATTTTTCTATAGCCTCACGAGCTTTTCTAAGCCCTGAAATAGGATTCAAGTACGATACTTGATACGAAGCCGGATCAAGACCTAACTTGGTTAGATACGCATTAAGATCTTGTATATCATCTTGACCCATCTGTAACAATTCAGAATCACCAGATTCAAGCAGCATATCTATAAAAGACATCCATTTCTGCCCTTCCTCTGATTCTACAGAACGTAGACTAACCGGGAAAAGATAATTAAGACCGTTTTTACCCTTGATAACAACTACCGGAACTCTTATATTTTTGTAATTATTCCCCTTGTCATTTAATATAGAATAAGCAAATGGGAATCCTGTGTATTTAGATCCGTTCTTAAGCACGACTTTGCCATTTAATACATATCCGACATCAGATACTTTTTCAGCACCTTTTTCGGTAATAGGGAGATTTTCTATCTGGCCATATCCTTGACCGTTCACCTTCATGTTAAACACCGGTCTTCCGGGAAGAGTCTGGGCAACAACATGCGTGCCGACGCTGATGGTAGCCGACCGACCAGCATCTTTCTTCCACTTGTTAAAAGCCGTTCTTCTTATTTTACTTATACCATCTATGCCCCCTGTGTCAGCTTTTACAACAGAAACGAATCTGTTCCCACTCATGACCTTGATAACCATATTGGATACCAGCTTATTTTCAGCAGATTCTATTCTTTTTTTATCACCGGACTGAACAGCATCATTGTATTCGGCAAAAAGAGACTGATTATAGGTATCATTTGCATCTATCTCAAGATTAACCTTATCTCCTTTCCTCAAAGAAGATAATGCTTCCTGATCTATTTTATCTACTTCATTCTCTCCGAATCCAACACCTGTTCTGTACGGAACCAATTCGTCTGAATCAAGACGCTTATAAACCAAAGAATATGAATTACCCACGTCCTGAATAGACACATCTGTGTAACGGTTAAGAACACGAGCCGATTCTTTGTCTATAGACCATCTCGCATGATAAGGCAGTTCAATTATAGTAGCCGTTTCTCCACCTATGTTAAGAGAATACCTTTTAGTACCATTAGCGTTCGTTTCAGAGCTTATTTGAATAGGAACCAATGATTTTATAGAAGATATAAATTTATCGGCTCTAAGACCTGCAATTTCATACCTTTCATTGCCGTCATTGGAGATTCTTCTTACCATCAACGTCTCTGGATTCTGGGCGCTATCTATATTGGCTCCCGGCGTATTATCAGATTCGTCTAATTCATTTACAAGAGAATCTATATTAGCATCATCCTCCCCAAAATTACTTAACGTAGATTCGGAAATACGACCTTTATCAATAATCCTGTTTTGTTCGATATAAGGAAGGAGATCCGTGATGTTTCCAACCTGGCCAAGATCTTCTATGGTAAATACCGAATCGGCAAGCTTATCTTCGTCAACTTTCTCCCCTTTGTCCCGTCTGTTCATTATATCAACATACGAAGAAATAGCATCATCAAGTTCCTTCCTTTGATCTGGTTCCAAATTGGATTTAGCCATATCAATAATAGCTTTATTATCCTCATACACAGATCTCGGACTTGTAAGCCTATCAGCCTTTTCAGATAATGATTTTATGAGATTAACGGGACTGTCACCCAAAGACGATACATAATCATCAAAATCTTGTTTGTATTTATCATACACATCTTTTTCTCTCTCAGTAAGAAGATCGGCATTACCTGTATATAGTTTATCAATTATAGACTGCCTTACGGCCGGAACCATAATAGGATTATCCATAGCAGCCTCATAATCTTCATCCGATACAGACTCCGTAAGCGGTGACTCTTTTATATCATCTTCTGCTTCCTTCATCCTATCTTCCCTTACTTTATCAAGAGCATGCATAAAAGCCTTGATAGTCCAAGCTTCGTCTTCCGAAATCTTACCTTCTGACACAGCTTGATCTACTACCTCATCAGTGTCATATTCACCAACTTTATTAGACTCTGCAAAATCAGGAACCTTGTCATCCCCTTTATAAGGAGTAGACCATAGAGAAGACAGCGCTTTTGAAAACCCCCTGTTTTCCTCAGCTAAGAATCTTTTATCAAGCATCTTAGACAAGAAGTTATTCATATTCCTATAGTCCATCAAACTTCTTCGGTATTCATTTACCAAGGATCTCATGGCTTTGTCTTTGGCTGTAAACTTCTTTTCCTGTCTTGATTTTACATTAAAATAATCATCAAAAGCCACAAGCGTATCATAGGCTTCTATCACATCTTGTGAACTTATGGGAGAAAGAGGAGATGATAAAACAGATTCGGTTTTACTTACCAGCTCTTCTATCGAAAACTCTTTTCCTATTAACGTTGATAACTCAGACAACGAATTGTTGTAATTGGTTCTAAGGCTTTCCAATTCTTTGGTTTTTCGTTGTATGGATTCAGCTTGTGGATCTTTCCCTTCTACGTTGCGAGGGCGGGTAGCAAGATCTTCTATTTCGGATTCAAGTTCTTCTATTCTTGACCGTATGCCACGGATAGCCATCGCCCGCTCCCTTGCCCTGTCCGACAGCCGGGAGAACGTACTTAGAGCATCCGCCACGCGAGGCTGCCCCGAAAGCGTTTCTATGACAGAAGCTATGTCTTTCATTCTTGATTCCGATTGAAGACCAAGAAAAGCATTACGAGCCACGTATTTCCTAAACTCAATCTTAGAATCATCACCTATAAGATCTTCGGCAAAACTCTGGGCAGATCTGAAATCCGAAAGACGATTATTATAATTATCAATAATAGAGTCCTTGTATTTCTTTGCCTCTTCCAAAGACATTCCATTAGCTTCGGCTATTTCCGAAATAGGCATCATATCAATCATCTGCCGGAAATTTTCAGCCGAATCCTCTAAGGTTCCCATTTGGTTGTCAATAGACATCTTTTCAAACATAGCATCATCAAGCTCCTTACCAGTCATAGACTGGGCATCGGAACGAACTTGAGGCCCTAAACTCATTGATTTTTTCAACGTATTCAAAGCCGCCGTGTTAAGATTAGAAGATGCTTTGTTATATTCATTCACTTGCCTTTCCAGCAAGATCTGACTATTACTATACTCTTTCACCCCAAAGAAGCCTTCTCTCATACCAAACAAAAAACCGATAATAGCACCGATTCCTATTTCAGTCCATCCTTCTTTAGACGTATATTGCTTTTTAAATCCTTCAGAAATAGCATCAAGAACATCAACGGCTCCGTTCATGGCGACATTATCATATCTTGACTTAACATATTCCTCAGCCGTATTCTGAACAGCACCTTGAGATCCTTCTTCCCATAAGCCTTCAGATACCGGTCTTTTCATGATATTGAAAACATTGCCTGCTATCTTCTGTCCTATATTGGGATTGGTTATTTTAATAGCCATCTCTCCCGGCTTCGCAACTTCCGTCCTTAATCCAAATAAATGCTTGTTGAGCCTCTTTTCCAACCCTGGTATAGCCTTGCCTCCTGACCCTATATACTTACCAAAAAGAAGCCAGTTAGATAATCCTAGGATACCCATATTGGCGGCAAATATAGCACTACCTACATCAGCATTAGAATTACGAAAAACAGCCATTTCCTCTGCATTGGGATCACGACCATAAATCTTACGATAATAATCCTTGAAATCAGACTCAGATTGCTTCATAAAAAAATTTGCTTCAACCGATGACTCGAATCCGGCACTGGTAGCCAACAACGTCATGGTCTTAGCCGCCTCCCCTACATTTCTTCCGGTAGCAACTCCTTTTCTTACATAGTCGTTAAACACGCTTTTAAGGCTTCCTATGCCCCTATTGGCAGCTTGCCTTGCTGCTAACTTAGCTCCGATTCTTCCACCTAATTTAGCGCCTATATTACCCAATGATCCAACTCCAAGTCTTCCGGTCATGTACACTGATATCATGGCTCCTACGGTAAAAGACATACCATTACCAAGGACGTCATTCCACAAGAAATTACCGGTATCCTTAAAAAGCTTCTGACCAAAATTATAATCTTCTACCTCTTTCTTGTAATAATGGGGAAGAAGCATGTCTATTTGCTGGTCAAGATCACCTACAAACTTATCCATGTTAGTGTTTAACGCAGCTTTGTAACTTCCCTCAGATGCCATATTGATAAGTTTGTCAGGCAATGACACAACTCCTTGTGCACCGTACAATGCGGATTTTAAAGCGAATTTGCCTACACCATTCCAAAACTTACTCCATCCGCTCTGTCTCCTGGCATAATAATCTTCATTGTTTATACCCGGAATATAGTTAGAATATTTTGTACGCCATACCCCATCATTACCCATCTGATGACTTTCACGGATACTTACCTTCGGTCCATAGGGATTAAGAGGCGGCGGGGCAGGTGTAGCCCCCCTGTAGCTGTTACGAGCCAGTGCCTCTGAGTAGCTGTTGCTTATCTCCTTGGCTATATACGGTTCTTCGTATTCGGCAGCAGCTATCCTTGATGCGTAATCCGGAAATTTAGGTTGGGCATACACACCTTCACCAGGCATATAATTAGGAACCAGAGGCGTTGTCGTCTCTGGTAATGTAGCCGGAGTGTAATTCTCTTCTTCGGCTAATTTCCTTTGCCTTGCCACATCTTCGTAAGTGGTTTTAGCAGCAGGATTATATCTATCTATATTATTGTCAGCCATAAATTTTCTGCAAAAAATCGTTCAACTTACTAAACTTGTCATTCATATTGGGCGTGATATTTATTCCTCTCATATACGGATCCCTCATCTGATCAAGACGTTCTTGAACAGCCTCCTTCACGTATTTTACAAAGAAGTACTGAGGACACTTCTGGTGAATGCTATTCCAGTAATCCGCATACTCATCATTACCTGGATCCAAAGGAACAAAATCCGAGAACAACAATGCAGGATTTTTAGAATTTTTAGTCCTTTTGTCATAGAAATTGACCGCTACCTCTCTTGAACCCCTGTCATCCATTCCCTCCAACTGAACTGATATGTTATCAGACATGTCAATAAAATTATCAACAAGGGTTTTAACAACATTCATTTCTTCTGGCTTAAGGTAAGAACCATGAACCTTTACTATATCATAAAGATCATTCTTAACATCAGCCTTAGAAGCCAAACGGGGAAGACCATTACGTATAAGATACTTATCATAAGAATAACCTTCCTTCTTTCCGGTATCTACAAAATCACAGGTTCCAAAACTTGATTTGTAACCATCCACCGGATAATTACGCTCCTCGACCGAAGGATCTATACCCGCCTTAAGAAGCTCGTCATTCGTAATCTCAACCCTTTCTGTAACATAAGAATTTTTACCGGAACCTACTTGAGCAGTCAAGAATCTTCTAACAGTGCCATTATCTATCTCGGCATCCATATTAATGGCATTAATAGCAGTAGGATCCAGATTATTTACCTTTCCTGCCATGTAACCAGACAATCTTCTAAACTGAGCCTTCTGCAAAGACTTTTCCGGTGAATCGGCATTCCAATTGTATCTTTTGTAAGAATCAAGGTAATGATACTGAGATAACTTATCAGAAATCTGATCAGGAGATACAGACATTTTTATCTCATCCTGCATCTGACCTGCTATCATATCAGACACTCTACTGTTTTTCTCAGCATATCTTAGCTGGGTAATAGTTAATGGTTCACCTTCCTGATAATCTTTTAAATCTATATCACCATCCTTATCTATGGTCATATAATCTGATATATTAAAATCAGGATCGCCGTTGAGTTTCTTCATTCCATTAATAAGAGCCAATGTACCAGTAGAAGAACCATTATTCTCGCTTGTAATAGCATCAGATATGTTTTTCCCCAACTTGCCGGCACTCGCCTTAGCTCCTAATGACGGAGATGTAGCACTAAGAATATCTATTCCTCTTGAAGGGTCCATCATGTATTCTCTGAACCATACGGCATCAGATACACCAGTTGTTATGGCTGTGGCGAGCAGGAAGGCTCCAGCCTTATCATCTGTATCGGTAAGATTTATAAAAGAATTTCCTTTCATAAACTTAGCATTACGAACTTTACTGATAATATCCTTATTTTTTTTAGTAACTATATTATCTATTTGATAATCAGTTATGTTATTTATAGCCTTTGTAGCTCCATTTGCCTTAGAATCAGAAAGAAGTAAAGCATCATAAGCTTCAGACAATCTGTTATTTCCTTGTCCAAAATATCCGTTTTTCTGACCTCCATTATTTTTTAAATAAGAATATATCCGTTCTTCAGGAGTCATATTAGCATACAATCCTGGGTCAGTTTTTTCTTCTTCGTATGATGCTGCAACGATATTACTTCTGTCTGTAGGAGATAATGAATTATATAATTTCAATAAATTTGCTCTACGCTCTGTGGAAGAAGATGTGAGTTGTTCATAAGGGATATTAGCCAAATTAACAGATCCTATCTTACCCGTTCCAGAATTGATAGCCGTAGGCCCGTCCATAGGAGCCATCGGCACTCCTACACCGCCTGCTCCTCTTGTGCCTCCGGATGAGCTTTCAGTGCCCATCTTGGAACCGTAAGTACGCATGTATTCGGTTTCAATCTTAGCCTGTGCAAGTTGCTCTTTTGCCAACGATATTTCAACCATAGACTTAGCATTATCAGTCAAAAACTTTTGCTGAGCCCTATCCTCTGCCAACCTTGCAAAATAAAGATCATCTTTCTTCCTTTCAAAACTTGTATTGTCGTATCTCCATGCATCAGTCATCTTATCGAAAAGATTATTGGTAACAACAAAATTAGCAGCCGCTACCGGATCTGATGAAGCTATTATCATATCTGCCTCCCTCTTGGCTTCTGCTTTCTGATTTTTAGCTTCCTGTATCTGACTGTCAATACGATCAATAATATCCTTATTATCCCCTACTGATTTCTTTTTTGCTTCCAATGCTCCTATGTGCCTATCGTATCTTTCGACATAAGACCCAATGTATTGACTAACCAAATCCGGATTACTGAACACCGGATTGGTAGCTGCCATGTATGATGCTTCTATTCTCATCTGATTCCTCATGTTTTCAGATAAGTTAGCAGACACAAAATTCCTTATCTGGGAATCAGTAAGCTCATCTACGTTGACTTCTATGATTCCACCAGTAGGATTACCTTTAACATCATATTCTGTTGTCTGAATCTTCTTGCCTTCGTTGTTTTTCCTAAAATCACTGACCAGCTTATTTATCTCCTTAGTATAATCGACATAAGGAGAATAATGAAGACCTCCCAACCTTGATCCTGCTTTACCATCTGACCTCCATTTGTAATAAGGGTCCAAAGCATGCCATTCATTAATAGGAGAATAAAGTTCAGGATGATTCTGTTTTATAGATTCTATTTCCTTCATAACCCTCTTGCCTTCTTTTGTGCCGGCAATCGCGTTAATGACCGTATCATCTAACACCGAACTTATCTCTCCTTGTATGGCTCTCGTAACACCATCAGAAGAAAGATCCACGCCTTTGAATTTTTGATTGATGTTAGCAATCACACCTGACATCTTATCTTCCATATAAGCGCGGGCTTCAGGCTTATCTATCTCTTGACCCATAAGATAATCTACCTGGGTATAGATCTTTTCACGAGCAGCATCAACCTTCTGCTGTTTGTACATCATGACGTCCTTAACAAGATCTATGTTGTAAGGACTAACATACGGGGCATATTGCCTTAAAATACTATACTGTGAAGCCACTATTTGGTCCTCCTTCTTCTTTTAATTTCATCATCTTCTTCATTTAAACTTCTCAAGTAAGGTGTGGAATAATCACCCATATTCATCACATCCTGATTACCTTGAACGTAAATAATTTGACCACTTGGAAGCATTCTCATATTTGGAGCTATGGAAGCTATGGTATTCAACGATGTACGAACATTGAACTTATTCTGTATCTCGCTGTTTATACTATCATAATAACGAGCAAGATTTTCATCCCTTATAGCCATAGCCTTCAATAATCCAGATTCATAACGTTGCCTTTCCGCTATGTTCTTATCGTCTGTCTGAACATAAGCCATTTCATTGAATCTATCAGCTTCGTTTATTTGCCTTGCGTTATTGAAATTTACTTCGTTAATGTACTTGGCTATATTGCTTCCGGCTATGGCGTTCATATTAGCCAGAATAGCGGAGCGCTGGGAGTCGGGCACGTCACCTACTGCGTCCAACTGAGCCGATGTCGCGCGGTTGAGCTCGTTGATATACTGATCAGCAGATTGCAGAACAGGATCTATTCTCGGAGCCTGATGCCTTTCCAATCCCTCTATCTCTAATCCGGTATCAAGCATCCTCAACATCTCAGGGAATATAGGACCTGATAAAGCAGGATTGACACCTTTTCTTCCTTTTGTATCATCTTCTTCCTCAGCTTCCGTTTCTACAGTAGTATTAATAACAGGATTTTCTTTCTTCACTTCTATCCTGCCTGGAGAACCTGGGTTGGGAGATTTAGCGCCGGTTCCTACAGGTTTAGCTTCTATAGGTTTTGATGCCGGATTTACGGCTTCTAAAACAAAGTCCGTTTCTAACATCAAACCGCTATCTTTTAAAGC
>ERZ1503932.256-NODE-256-length-13908-cov-3.449578_pt1 | contig 13908 bp, 10 predicted proteins | sample MGYA00572251_ERZ1503932 | MGnify/ENA primary metagenome ERZ1503932 (study PRJEB39906, sample SAMEA3182112) | gut metagenome | biome: human; feature: gut; material: Stool; isolation source: human stools | place: Canada | collected 2013-05-06 ... | reverse complement strand
ATCTTTTTGATGGACCCGGTTATTTTGGCTATGGTGTCCGATTCGGCCGTGCTGGCGAATCTTTCCCCCTCGGGTCTCCCGTTGATGGCATTGTTCAGCTCGGCAAGCTGGAGATACAGGTTCTTGAGCTGTTCTTCCCGTGTCATGGTGATGGATACCTTGTACCGTTCCCAATTGCCTTCACCGGCCCACCGGGAAACAGTCTGACGTTTTACTCCCACACGCTCGGCAATCTCCGCGTGTGTCAGTTCTTCGTTAAGGTAAATAGTCCTTGCAAAATCTTTTTTCTGCCTGCTAGTCAGTTCCGCCATTTTTATCTTTTTTTATTTACGGCAAAATTCGTATTTAAATATTTGATTTGCAATATATTGAATTTATGACACTGTTTTATGACGTCATCATGCGGTTGTAAAGTTGCATCATGCCCCAAGGGTGTTGATTGCAGTAAAAAAACTCTCCATATTTGCACCGTAATTTTAAGACGACCGATGAAAAAGCGATACTTTAACATGATACCCTCCCCTGATACCGCCTGCATCCTCCTGTATGGGGAGATCGGCGGTTTTGACGGGATCAACGACAAGGACATTGTTTCCGAGCTGTATGAATACGCCTCCATGTACAGGAGCATAGACGTGCGTGTGAACTCCCCGGGAGGGAGCGTGTATGCAGGCATGGCCATATTCAACGCCCTCAGGGCCAGCGATGCGGATATAACCATCTATATCGACGGTATTGCCGCAAGCATGGCCAGTGTCATCGCCCTGTGCGGGAAACCGGTATATATGAGCCAGTACGCCCGTCTGATGCTCCATAGCCCTTACGGGGGATGTTACGGCAACAAGGAGGAGATGAAAGCCGTCGCCGAGCAGCTGGAGGCGCTGGAGGATACGCTTGCGGACATGTACGCTTCCAAGACCGGGAAGACCCGTGAGGAGATAAAGGATGCCTATTTCGATGGGAAGGACCATTGGATTACCGCCAGGGAAGCCAGGGAGATGGGATTCATTGACGGTATCTATGATATCGGCGAGAGAGTGGATGCCGGGACACCGCAGGAGGTTTATGCCGCATTCCAGGCCCGGCTGGACAATCAAACATTAAATACAGGTAATATGATGTATGAAGAATTGAAGAAGAGACCATCCTTCGCCTCGTGTGCGACGGATGAGGACGTAGTGCGCACGCTCTCCTCCCTTGAAAACAAGGCGGGACAGTATGACGCGCTGGTAAAGGAACGTGACACGCTCAAGGCGAGTCTGGACGGATATGTCGAGAAGGAGCGCGAGGCCAGAAAGGCCGAGATCAGGAATCTTCTCGAGGACGCCATGCAGGACGGGCGTATCGCTCCATCCGACCGTGACGCGTATCAGGCGGTGCTGGAGAAGGATTATGAGAACGGGAGAAGGATTATCGACGGGCTTGCGAAGAAAAAAAGCGTGGATGATGTTCCGGATACCCTGCTACAGGACAAATCCGGATGGAATGACAATTGGAAAGAAATCCGGAAAAAGAACGGTTTTAATTAAAAAATGAAAAGATTATGGCTGTAACTATCAAGAATACGAATTATGACGGTGAGGTGCTCGACAGGATACTCACCAAGGCGGCCACGGGCAACGAACTGGTACAGAAGGGGCTGATCAACCTCGTGCCCAATGTGACGAAGAAATACTCCATTCCCCGGCTGAAAACGAACAAGATGCTGCGCAAACGCGTGGAACAGCCTGAGGACAAGGACTCCAAAGGGGATTTCATTTATTCGGAAAAGGTGCTTGAACCGAAAGACTTCATGGCCTTTACCACGTTCAATCCCCGCTCTTTTGAGCAGATATGGCGTCCGTTCCAGCCCAAAGGGGAACTGGTATTCCGGGAGCTTCCCCCCAATGTGCAGAACGTCCTTCTGAAAGCCTTGTCCGACCAGGTGGATTTTGAACTCGGATACCATTTCGTCAACGGCATCTATGTCGATGATGAGGAGGATGACGAGCACTTGTTCAACGGCATTCTGATGCGTGTCTATGAAGATCCTGAGGTAATCCGTGTGAACTCCCCGAAAGACGACACCATGATTGAACGTCTGATGCGCGTGCGCAAGGCAACTCCCCAGGTTCTCCGCAACAATCCCAATTTTGTGTATATCATGTCCGTTGACGATGCCGACCGGTATGACGACGAGCTTATCCTGCGCGAGGGAAAGGGCGTGAACTGGACTGATACCAGCGCCATGCGTTTCAAGGGAACTACGATCAAGACCGTATCCTCATGGCCGGACGGCTTGATCATCGGAACAGTGGCTACACCGACCGAACAGTCCAACTTCTGGGGAGCGGTCAACCTGCAGAACGACTTCAACGTGATCCAGATCGACAAGCTGACCAATGCCGGAGAACGTTACTTCTTCAAGATGCTCATGACCGCGGACACGAATACGGCGTTCGGTGAGGAGGTGGTCATGCTGGACGCGCGTGAGGGGAATGTCATCACAACGTCCAACACCACGATCACAATGAAATCGCAGGATGACGCCATCGAGCTGACTCCCGCGTCAGACCAGACCTATACCATTGAGGCGGCCGCGGTACATGCGGGAGCGCGCCTGTCCGTGTCCAACAAATCGGCTGAGCATAAAGCGACCGTGCAGGGTACGGAAGTCGCGCCAGGCAAGACTGTATCCCTCTATTATGACGGAAAGTCATGGTTTGAGGGGGATGTGAAGGAAATAACACTTTCAAGCGATCTTGCCGGACAGGAAAGCAAGGCTGCTGTCAGTGCGTCTGCAGAAAGTCTGGAGGTTTGATTATGGCGACACCAAGAGGACTACGAAACAATAATCCCGGAAACCTCCGCCTGTCAGGTGACAGGTGGAAGGGTCTCCGCCCGGTGCAGACGGACAAGGAGTTCTTCCAGTTCACCGACATGAGATACGGCTACCGTGCCATGCTCATCACCTTGAGGAACTACCGGAAGAAACACGGTTTGAAGACCCTCTCCCTTATGATCGGGCGTTACGCCCCGTCCACGGAGAACGACACCCGTGCCTACCTTTCAAGTGTATGCGGCGAGCTTCAGGTTCCCACTACCTATGAGCCGGACGTGGATGACAAGGGGACGATGTGCCGTCTGGCCGCCGCGATGAGCCGGGTGGAAAACGGCGTGCCCGCCGTCATGGCGGACATAGAGGCCGGCTGGGAGATGATCTGAAAAATGACATGCGTATGGACTGGGGCACTGTATTCGAACTTCTCCAGCAGTGGCTCGCCCCCACGGGGTGCATAGCCATGGCAATAGGCTGGTGGCGTGACCGCAGGCTCGTCAAGGTCCGTGCGGTCAAGGAGAACGAGGGCACATACAAACAGTTGTATGACGACCTCTCCGAGACGACTTTACATTTAAGCGACCAAATACGAAAAGTCAATGAGAAAATTATCGTTCTGGAACAGGCGCTGCGTAAATGTTACCAGTGCAAGTATGCTGACCGCTGTCCTGCTGTTGTCTGGATGCGCAGCAAACAGGGAGAGCCGAACAGCCGTCCGCTCGGGCTCTCTTCAGAGGAGCGTAACCGGGGAAATAATCTTCGGCAAGGCCCCGACGACTCTGACGAGCCTGGCACTGAAACCCGGGCTCCTCCGGACGATAGGCGGCCTTCCGGCCGGTATGGGCGTGACGGAGCAGCATGAGGGGCTGGACCTGAGGGTGGAGTCGGACGGGGAAGGCGGCGTGAACGTCACGGCTGTCTCGCATGCCCGGCCGGAGATCACCGTAAGGGAGACCTCGGATATGAGGTTGGAGTCAGAGGAGGCTACGGCCGGGGAAAAACAGCCGGTTCCCTCTTTTTGGGACCGGACAAGGACGAAGGTGTTGTGCTGTTTTGTCCTCCTGCTTCTCTTCTGGGGACTCCGGCGGTTTAAAGACAAATCAAGGAACAATTAAAACATGAATCATTATGGCAGAAACGAATACCGGCGCCATCTATGGCGTGAAAGCTCTCAAATATAATGGAAAGGCTCTCGGACTGATATCCGAGGACGGGCTGCAGCCCGGAGGCGACTCGCCTTCCAAGACCCGCATCTGGGCGGCGCAGAAACGCAACGCGCCGTTCGCGGTGCTCAAATCCACACCGGGAACCAAGACATGGACGTTCACGCTCATCGAGCTGTCCGCGGACAACATGATACAGGTGATGGGCGGGACGAAGGAAAGCACCGGGGTCTATGTGCCTCCGACGGAGGACAAGGACGTGCAGGGCGTGTTCGACATCGAGACCGTGACGGGACACACGATCCGTATCTATAACGGGGTGCTCACATGCAATTTCGCCAACGGGATCAACTTCAGCAATGTGCTGGGCATCGAGTGCGAGCTGGAGATGCAGGATGCCGGGGAGAAGCCTCCCTACAAGATCTTCGCCCCGGGTGACAGTGTACCGGAATATCCCGAGTCATGATGGAAGGGAAGGACACACGAAGTCGGGCGGCGGACATGCTGCTTGACATCGGCATCCGCATTCCGGTGATGCCGCTCAGACCCTTTAAAAAACGCCCCGGGAAATCCTTCCTTGTCATGCGCCGTCCGCCCGCCGGGGCGGTCATCCGCATAGCAAGGCGGTACCTGGAGCTCGGCGTCACCCCGGAGGATATCAGGGCGATGGACTATGAAGAAAGGATGCGGTTCGTGGCGGAGAAGGGAAAGGCGGTCAGCCGGATGGTCGCGCTGGCCGTATGCACCGGATGGCTCTCGGGGATGCTGTTCTCCGGCCCTGTGGCATGGTATCTCAGATGGAGGGTGCATCCGGCGATGCTCTCTGCCGCCCTCATCGAGCTGCTCAGGGGCATGGACATACAGCCTTTTTGCAATACTATTCCGTTGGCGTCCAGAACGGCGGAGCTGCTGGAGCCGATAGGAAGCCGGGAAAGGAAAACGGGTTAACGGGCCGGCAGGAAAGCCCCCATAGCGTTTTCGGAATCATCGCGCAGGCGATGGAACGGTTCGGCAGGTCGAAACGGCACATCCTGTGGAAGATCAGCTACGCCGAGCTGATGCTGATGAACACGGATGTCAGCCGGTATGTGACCAAGGAGGAGCTCCTGGAAAGGGAGCGCAAACGTAGGCCGGACAAATTCACCACTGAATATTTTCAAACAAAACTCGGAGGGTAAAAATGGAACCTGTAAGACTGGAGATACTGCTTGACGACAAGACACTGAAGGGGATGCGCTCGGTGGAGGGCAACCTTTCCGGGATAGGCCTGTACGCAAAACAGGTCATCGCACAGCTGGAGCAGGAACTGCTGGAACTGCAGAAACAGTACAGGAATGCCATGGCCGCAGGTACGAATACCGATGCCCAGATGGCGGACATCCAGGCACTGCAGGGAGTCATCAGGCAACTGAAAGCGGAACTGCAGGGGCTGGAAGAGCAGAAGAAAAAGACAGGATCCACCCCTCTCATGGGAGATGATCCCGCCCCGAAACTCAATAATGTGAGGATGAGCATGCAGCAGATCGCCCGGGAACTCCCCTCGCTGGCAATGGGTCCCCAGATGTTCTTCCTCGCCATTTCCAACAACATTCCCATGTTCACCGACACCCTGTCGTCAGCCCGCCAGGAGTATGAGGCGCTGACCAAAGCCGGAAAGAAAGCCACCCCGGTGTGGAAGCAGGTGCTTTCCTCACTGTTCTCGTGGCAGACGGCGCTGGCCGCCCTGATTACCCTGTCCGTCGTATACGGGAAGGAGATCGGCGGATGGGTGAAGAGCCTGTTCGGCGTGAAGGATGCCGCCCTGTCCGTGGCGAAAGCCCAGGAAAAGGTGAATGAATCCTTCAGGAACAGCAGCAGTGATGTGGCGGAACAGGTCACTCTCGTCAGGTCCTTGTCCGAAAGATGGAAGGAACTGGGAGACAACATGTCCGATAAAAAACAGTTCATCACCGAAAACAAGAAGAAGTTCGGGAAACTCGGTGTTGAGGTGGGCAACGTGAATGACGCCGAGAACCTGCTGGTGGACAATACGGACGTGTTCATCGGGGCGATGATTCTCAGGGCCGAAGCTGCCGCAGCGTTCAAACTGGCCACGGAGCAGACGGAGAAGGCCTTGAAAAAACAGAACGAGATAGAGGAAAGGCGGAAGAAGGGCCCGACTTTCTGGGACAGGTTCAGGGCCAATTTCTTCTCTTCCGCGTCCGGATCAGCTACTTATACCCGACAGGCGGACGCTCCCACGACCGAACAGCTCAGAGAAAATGATATCTCCGCCCTGGAAGAGGAACAGAAGGCAGCGGAGGATACGGCCAAATCCTATATGGACCTGTTCCTTGCGCGGACAAAGGAATGGAAGGAGAGGCTTAAATCGGCAGGCATAAAGGAAGATGACGGCAGGAAAACCAAGGATACGGGCAAATCGGCCCGGGATTATCAGGACGAACTCGCCGACGCCCGTATCAGGGCACAGCAGAAACTTGAGGCGGCACGCATATCGGTCATGCGGGAAGGTGTAAGGAAACGCCAGGCCCTTGCAAGGCAGGAGCTTGACGAGTCGCTCGCGCAGATCGACAAGGAGGAGCGTGACACCCTCAAGAAAATGGACGAGGCCGAAAAGAAACGGGGTGTGAGGTCCACGCCCGAGGAAAGGCAGGCCGTGAAAGACAACGCGTCCCAGCAGCGTCTTGTCGCCTACCAGCAATATGCGAAGGAATTCTATACAGCCGACAAGGAATGGCAGGAGAAGGACCTGCAGTCCTGGATTGACTATAACAAGGAATACGGCACATACCAGCAGAAACGTCTGGCCATCATGCGGGAATATACCCTTAAATCCTCGAAAGAGAGTCTGAACGGGAATGACAAAAGGATGCTGGCCCGACAACGTGACGAGGCGCTGTCCGAACTTGATTTCAACGAACTGAAGGACACCATCAACTGGGATGTCGTCTTCGGCAATCTGGACAAGGTGGCGAAAAAGGAGCTGCAGAAGGTGAAGCGGCAGATAGTCAGCTTCCGCAACAGCCCGGAATTCAAAAAAAGCGCCACTCCGGAACAGATGCAGGTCATCGAGGAAGCCATCGGGAAGATCGACAGCGAGGTCATCGAGAAAGGAGGTCTGTTCGGCAATCTGACCGAATCCATACGGGAATACTCCGAAGCGGTTGATGAACTGACAGCCGCGCAACGGGATTATGACGAGGCCGTGCGGCAATACGGGGCGGACAGCGCGGAAGCGGAGGCCGCTCGAAAGAAAAGGAACAAGGCGGAAGCCGGGGAGCGCAATGCCGGGAACAACCTGGAAGCCTCGAAGGATAAGGCGGTGAGAAACATCACCGCCGTGGCCGATGCGATGAACACGCTGGGCGAGGCGGACATGAGCCTGTCATCCTTCGGAAGCGCGGTCGGGTCTCTGGTGGACACGCTGTCCGCATCCGGAAGCAAGATCGGCGGCATCATCGCGGCCATACTGGCTATCCTTGACCAGATCGGGCAGAAAGGGCTGGAGGGTTTTGTCGGCAACATTCTCGAATCCGTCATGCACGCCGCAGGAGGATTGTGGGACAGCATCGGACGTCTGTTCGGTGTCAAGGGGCTTGGAGGCATCTTCAAGGGAGCCGACTATTCCGGCTATAACGAGATGGTGGACCAGTACAACCGTCTGAACGAGATATGGGATGAACTGATCGACAAGAAAAAGGAATATATAGAGACCAGCTACGGCGCCGAGGCGCAGAAGGTCGGAGAGGAAGCTCTGGCCCTACAGCGGACCGCCATAGACTCTTACCGGATACTGGGCAAGGAACGTCTGAATTCGGGAGCCAGCACGGGATCGCACTCTATCGGGGTGCGGCAGCGCAAATGGATGTCCTCTCAGGACTGGGCGGCAGCCGGCGCGGCCCTGGGAGAAGACTTCTACAGGTACGGGATCGGGGAAGGACGTATGACCGGGCTGTTCGATCTCTCCGTGGAGCAGCTGGAGAAACTGAAGTCGGAAGCTCCCACATTCTGGGCCAAGCTGGATGATGATGTCAGAAATTACCTGGACAAGATCATTGAAGGTTCGGAAAAACTGGGTGACATACAGGCCCAGATAAAGGAACAGCTCACGCAGATGTCTTTTGACAGCATGCGTGACGCCTTCTATGACACACTGCTTGATATGGAAAGCGGGGCGGAGGATTTCTCGGAGGACTTCAGCGAGTACCTGCAGAAGGCTATCCTCAAGACAAGCCTGTCGAAAGTCTACGACAAGAGGCTTCAGGAATGGTATGACAAGTTTGCCAACTACAACAAGGAAGGAGGTATAGATACCGGGGAATACAAGGACCTCCAGCAGGAATGGAACGATATCGTAAAGGACGCCCTGGAGGAGCGTGACTCGCTGAAGGATATCTTCGGATGGACATCATCGTCCTCCTCTTCCCAGTCCGGCCGGGCCGGAACCGTCACCTCCATGACCGAGGAGACGGCCGGAAGGCTGGAGGGAATCGGCAACGCGACCCTTGACCATGTCATCAGCATTGACAACAACCTTACGAGGCATCTCGAAGGGATGGCGACATCCCTGGGCAAAATTGCGGGGAATTCGGAGTACCTCAGACACCTCGAAACGATAAACGAGAACATCGCGGAGCTCCGGCGCGGTGTGAAACTGAAAACATAGGACTATGGAAGTGGAGGAAGGACTGCTGAAAATAAACGGGACGGACATGGCGTCCCTGGGATGTTTCCTGTACGAGGAGAACGCGGGGGACCATACCAATTACGACTCGCTGATGAAGCCGCCGAAGATGAAGGAGCATACCTCCGTCAGTTACCGGGAACTTGACGGCGAGGAGCTGCCCGAAACCCTGCTTCCCCGTTACGAGGCGAGGGACATCACGCTGAAGATGGCGGTGGTTGCGGATACACGGACCGGGTGGTTCAAGAACTACAACGCCGTGCTTGCCTTGCTGAAGTCGGGATGGCTGACGCTGGAGGTTCCGGAGATAGGCCGGGTGATGAAGGTCTACCTGAAGGAATATACCCGGTACAGCCAGTTCACGACAATCAGGAATACCGGCCAGCAGGTAGCCGGATTCACGGTCACGCTGCGCGAGCCGAAACCTTTTTCAAACAGTGATTAAAAACGATTTAAAAACATCATAAATGGAACTTGAAATCTACGACAGGCAGGGAGCCCTGAAAAGGAAGGTCAGTCCCGATTCATCGTCCCGGTGGACCGAGGAAGTGGGGGCGGAATTCGTGGTGACGGTGAACTTCACCACCTGGGAGTTCTTCGTCCTGTCGGTCGGCGACTATGTGGAGATATCAGGAAAGCGGTTCTCCATAAAGAAGGAGTACCGCCCGAAAAAGACCGACACACAGAAATACACCTACAATATCAGCTTCTACGGCCGCGAGCACGACATGCAGGACCTGTTGTTCTGCCGTCTGAACCAGGGGGAGGATGACCTGGAGTCCGTCTTTGCCTATGACGGCACGCCGATGGAAATGCTGGAAAAGCTGGTTGCGAACATGAACCGCAACAACGACGGTGTGACGTGGCGTGCAGGACAGGCCGTCACCGGCGATCGGAAGACCATCAACTTCAACGGCCTGTTCTGCTGGGATGCGGCAGGCGAGATAGCCGGTGCCTGGGAAACCGAGTGGTGGCTGGACGGGGAATACCTGAACATAGGGAAATGCGAACACGGCGAACGGGTCACGCTCGGCTATATGAAGGGATTGAAGACGGGGCTGACCCAGAATGAGAACTCCAATTCGATCAAATGGTTCACACGGCTGATCCCCGTAGGTTCAACCCAAAATATTGACCCGTCAAAATACGGCTACACCCATCTGCAACTGCCGTCACGGGACAAGTATATCGACCTGAACACTCAATTGGGACTGAAGGAGCATCGCGAGGAAGCGGCCTTTCAGGATATATTCCCGCACCGCCTGGGTACGGTATCCTCGGTAAGGTCCGAGGAGCAGACCAATACGGACGGGGAGGAATACACCGTCTATTATGTCAAGGACAAGGATCTCCCCTTCAATCCGGATGAATACATGATCGGTGAGGAGGTGATACACATCACCTTCGAAAGCGGCGACCTCTCCGGAAGGGAGTTCGAGTGCAACTGGCATAACGACACACAGGAGTTCGAGATCATCAACACCTACCCGGACGAGAACACCCAGATACCGGGAGGCAACATCATACCGGACGTCGGTGACACGTATATCCTGACGAACATCCGCATGCCGGATGCGTATTACCCGATAGCGGAAGAACAGTACAAGCAGGCGGTTGACAGCTTCCTGACAGAATACAGCAAGGACATATCCATCTATTCCGGCGACACGGATTACATCCATGTGGATAAAAACAGTGTGCCGTTATCGCTCGGGCAAAGGGTGAGACTGGAGGACGCGCAGTATTTCGAGGCCGGGTATCTTGACACTCGCATCACAAGGATAGAGAGGAAGCTGGGCAATCTTTCCGAGGCTTCCATTGACTGCTCGTCGGCGGTCAGCACCTCATGGAAGTCATCCGTGGACTCGACACTGAACAATCTGGAATACACGCTGGCGCAGGAGATGGCGCAGACGTTTATTCGACTTCTGAAAATGGGAGATACGGAATCCCCCAGTGACTATACCACCTTCTCCTCCCTGAGATCACGTAATGAATTTATCAGCAAGAGAAATCCTGATATCGCCAATGAGCTGATCACTTTTTTGAAAGGTCTTTTGGTGGGTAAGAACGGAAGCGGTTGGACTGTATTGGAAGATGGTACGACACAAGCTGTTGTTGACCGCTTGTATGTGAAGATTAAGGCTGTCTTTGACGAGCTTGAAGTAAAGAAGAAGACGCATGTTGGTGGTGAGCAGATCTTATCTCCGGCCGGAATGAAGTGTGTCCGTGTGGAGGAACTTGATGAGAGCTATCGCTGCTTTTTTTTGTCGGAAGTCGATGGTATTACAATCAATAACGAATTTACAGTCGGTACATTAGCATTATCTCAAGAATTTAACATTAAAGAAGGAACATCTCACAATGTATCCAACCGCTACTACTGGCGTGAGGTGACAGGTGTAGGATCTGACTATATTGACTTGAGCAAAACCAATGTTGATAAGGACAGTGATGTCCCGGCTGTCGGTGATGATATCATCGGGTTTGGGCACTTGACGGATATCACCCGTCAGGCAGCTATAATCTTATCATCAGTAAACGAAACTTCGCCTTCTATCACTTTTTATCAAGGTATCAATACATTTTCTTTGGCGGGTAAAGAAGTTATCGGGCTGGGCTTTGACAAGTCTACCGGACACGCCTATATCAATGTGTATGGTGATGCCTATATCGGTGCCAAGGATGAGAGCACTTATATCCGTTATACCCAGAAAGGTGGTGTGGATATCAAGGGTATGTTTCACATCGAACAAGGTTCCACCGGATGGAAGAATATGGAAGGCTTGCCGGATGAGATACAGGCGGCTGCCGATCTGGCCCAAAAGGCTCAGGATGCGATAGACAATGCGGCTATCGGAAGTGTCAATCTGTTGCGTAACTCCGGGTTTACCGGGGATTATGAAAGTGAGACATTGTCCTCTGATACTCAATTGTCTGCTGATACCGAATTATATAGCAAGCAATTAAAGTATTGGACGGGTGTGGCTACCGTATCCGCAGATAGTGCTGCCGGCTCCGAGTACTCTGCTGCAATCGGTAGTTTGTCCCAATCCGTGTCCTTGATTAAAAATGAAAATTATGTTATATCCTTTAAAGCTAAAGGTGTGTCTGTGGCTGTTTCGTGTGGTGATTTCAGCACAACTCAGCCTCTTACGTCCGGTTATCAAAGATACACTTTCAAGTTCGCATTTAACGGTACAGGTATTTTCATGCTCAGTGGTACCGCAACCATTTGTGATCTTCAATTAGAGCGTGGAACCATTGCCACAGACTGGAAACCGTCCATTTTGGATAACGACAAGGCAACAGCCGGTTTTCAGTCAATCAATTATATCGCCAGTGTGATCAAAGATGGTTCTGTGGATATTCTTGGTGGTCTGATTCTTGCCAATATGATTCAACTGGGCAACTACAAGGATGGTAAGATGCAAAAGGTCACAGCCGGAGTTAGCGGCATATACAATGATGATGATGATGTGGCATTTTGGGCAGGAGGAAAACTTGAACAGGCGATTCTTACCGTGATGAGGTTCCGTAATGATCCTAATTACCAGCCTACGGATGCGGAATGGGCGAACATGGCAAACTTCGTTGCCACTCATGGCGGTGATGTATTTTTGAGAGGATATATCTATGCTTTGGGCGGATATTTCCGGGGAAAAATTGAAATAGCCAATGGTAAGATACTGTTGAATGAGGATGGTTCCGGGCAGCTTGCCAATGGGAACATCAAATGGGATGCAGATGGAAATCCTGAATTTGTTGGAAAAGTAAAAGTCAAGTCTTCAAATGGCTATACAATAAGCATTGAGCCGGAAAATGAATATGGAATCCCCTCAATAGAGATGCGTGATAATACGAACGCCCCCCTGATAGATATATCATGCATATACGGACTGAAAGGGTTGATTCCCATGGTTTCTATGTTTGACCCGAATAGTAATGATGTTTTGTATTTCCGCCCGGACAGTATGGTTGTCGAGCAAAAAGGAAGTGACGGTTATATATATCAGACCCAGATAATGGGAGGACGCATAATTATGGTTAAAGGTTCTGAGATTGTATGGGATCAAAACCAATTGCCCAAATAAAATGAAGTGATATGGAACTTAATTCGATAAATAAAACAGGTACTTGGAGTGAGGCGGCAGATCGGCTTAACTACAATTTTAGTAAGACTTCTACCGAGATTGATAAGGTCAAGCAGAACAGTGTCCGCAACAAGGGATTGTTTTCTACGGAAGAAGCATTGCATGCTGCTGTCCCATCTCCAGTTGTGGGCGACTGGGCTGTCGTGGGGGATACCATACCCGGTCCTATATATGATTGCAAGATAAAGGGGAAATGGAGTCCTACAGGAACAACCGGAGGCGGTGGAAGTGTTGACCTTTCCGGCATCTTGACAGCCGAGGAGATAGATGATGTAACATCAATATTATAGGTATGAAAATTAATTATCAGTCCGATTTTAAGATCATAGAGAAGAACTTGAATGGGGATGTGAATACTCCCTTCCGGTTCACTTACCGTACAGTCCTGTCGGGATGTGTTGTTGCGGAGTTTGACGGGCACGGGTACAAGAACTGCCGTAGGCTTGATGATGGTAGTCTGCTGGTCATTTTTGACAGGCATGGACTCCGTCCCGGCACTCTGTCGGTCAAACGCGAATACTATCTTTCTGATGCTGATTTTGCCGATGGTATCTGCAATCTTGTATCGGTGGAGATTACAGGTGTTATCCTCGTTTCCGGCAAGACGGATGAGAGCACAGCGGAGATCATTCCCTATCCGGATTATGCCGCATACAATGCGGTGCAGAGCGTATCTCTGTCAGATCAGGAGTATGATGATGTGCTGAGTGATTTTAAGAGTTAATCAATAATTACATAAAATAACAACAGTCCAAGTTCCGGCGGAACTTAGGCTAAAAACAGGAGATATTATGGCAAAAATGCACAAGTTGACGAAGGGCGGACAAACCATATTCCCGGCTACCATCTATGATGCGGTGGTTAACCCGATCAGCCGCAAAAGTCTGGCTACGGAAATATCCGAAATAGACGCTAGAATATCAGGGAAAAAAGAATACTCTGTCGGAAAAAACATTATAAATCCATTGAATCTGACAGATGGATATTATCTAGGACAAAACGGAAGCTTAAAACAAAATGCGTCATATTGTGTTACAACTTACATTCGCGTAAAAAATAGTACACAATATCATATCCTGTCTCTTATAC
>ERZ1503932.245-NODE-245-length-14313-cov-4.155983_pt1 | contig 14313 bp, 9 predicted proteins | sample MGYA00572251_ERZ1503932 | MGnify/ENA primary metagenome ERZ1503932 (study PRJEB39906, sample SAMEA3182112) | gut metagenome | biome: human; feature: gut; material: Stool; isolation source: human stools | place: Canada | collected 2013-05-06 ... | reverse complement strand
ACTGCGCCCATTTGCTGAACCCAGGGGAGGTTCATGATGGACCTCCCAGAAGGACCCACTCTATCGGAGATTTAATACAGAGAAAGAACAGTAGTTGGGTTACTTCTCAGAATCCGTAAGCTCGTTGATTTGCTCAGAGAAAAGTGATGTGTTGAGAAGATCAGATGGTGTGATCATCAATGCATCTGCAAGATTGAATAGTGTCTCCAAGGAAAAGCTTCTGATCATGTTAGGCGCTTCAATGGCGCTTAGATGAGAGCGGCTCATATTGGCCTTCTCTGCCAGTTGATCCTGAGACATGCCACGCAATTTGCGCAGAGTTGAAATTGCGATACCAAGTTGAATAAAACGATCTCTGTTCTTAAAGCTGACGCCTTCCTTGCTCATAAAAATGCCGCCCCTTTCTGGATAAAATTATAGCTTGCCCGGCATTTTTTATCCGCTCTATAAAAAGAGCTATTGACTTATTTATAGAGCATTGTATAATTAAAAAGAGCAGAACAGCGATTTATAAAGCGAGACGAGATAGCGATTGAAGGCGTTATTGAATCACCGCACTGGAAAAACAAAAGGAGATTTCCGCGATGCGAAAATCTCCTAAGTCACAACAAATTACCGTGTTATTTTCGTGGAGTTTGCCACTCTGCTACAAAAGCAAAGAAAAAGCCCCGCACAGCAAGGCTTTTTCTGATTCGATATCATCTGATAACACTGATTCTTGACTGCGCAGAGATTACATCCCTGCAGCATTCAGCTTTTGCATATTGTCCCTTTTCAATTCCAGCGAAGAATGCACGTATCGGTCCAGCGTGATTGTGACAGAGGCATGGCCCAGGATTTCGGACAGCGATTTGATCTCAAAGCCGACCTCAACGGCACGTGTCGCAAATGTGTGGCGAAGTGTATGAAAATGCACCCCCTCCAGGCCACATGCCTGCGTGTACTTTTCCAATCGATACTGCAATACCCGTGGCTCCATGAATGCGTCCGTTCCGGTCAAAACATATGCGGCTGAACTTTGCGGCTTCATGTGCCTGCAAAGCCCAGCCGCGTATTCCGTCATAGGGATCGTTCGCACGGAGGTATCGCTTTTGGGTGGACCGATTACGATTCTCGTTCGAGCATTCTGTGATGCGCTGGTGTCACGCAGCCGTTGCAGCGTCTCTACAATTTTGATTGCTTTATCTCTTGTAGAAACGTATTCCCAACGCAACGCACAGAGTTCACCGATTCGGATGCCTGTACACAACGCCAGCAAGATACCAAATCTGCATGGATCCAAATCCTTTTGCAGGTAGGAAATGAAGCACGCCTGTTCCTCTCTGGACAAAACGCGCATTTCCTTTTTTCCTATCTTCGGATAGTTGATCTCCACGGTAGGAAAGACTCCCTTGCACTTTGAAGCAGTGAACTTTAATATCCCGTGCAGCACGACCAGAATATCATGTACGGTCTTTGGTGCCAGCTCATCTTCACACTGTAACTCTTTGATAAAGTCATCCATCAGCTCTGTGGTAAATCCCAACGGGCAGCACTCGCCCAGCTTTGGAATGATGTGCTTCTCGACTACTGTGCTGTATTTGATATATGTCGATTCTTTCACCTTACTTTTCTTTGCGTAAAGCCACCCTATACAATAGGCGGAAAACAGATTTTGAATTCTGGATGTAGGCAACGGATTTCCGTTTGCTAACGCCGCTTTGCACTTTTCTGCTTTCTCTTTGGCCTCACGGTATGTTTTTCCATAGCAGTATCCATACTTGATTTTTCCAGATAGCTCGCGCCCTTTGCTATAGCGAGCTTCCCAGCGACCATCCCGTCGTCTGAAGATATTCTCACCCTTTGCCATTTCGTAATTCCTCCTTGTGCAGTGATCATATTGGGTGTGGATCTTATTTTAAATCCATCCAGACTGCCGGTTTGACTGCGCTAAACTTTAAAATCAAGGTATTTCTTCGACAAATATTGCCGTGCGCTGATAAAATCACACTTTTTCTTCCATTTCGCTGCTGAGACAATTGCATTTCAATGTGCAATATGCTATAATACGGAAAAAATAGGGTTTAGCCTTCCCGTGGAGTGGCAAACTCCATGAAATTTCCGATTGTGGATCAGCAAATCATTCGCAGTAATAAAAATGATTTGCTTTTTTCTTGGACACAACGTAGTGGGCACTCACTCAGTAATAACATCATGTACCATAAATGAGGTAATCGAATGAAGAGGGAACGGAATGCAAAGCAAGCTTTTATTGAGGGGACAATTCGTGTTGTGGCCAGAGATGGATTAGACAAAACGACAACGAAAGCAATCGCAACAGAAGCTGGCCTGAGCGAGGCATATATCTATCGCTGCTTTGAGAGCAAAGAGGCGCTGCTGTGTGCTGCCTTCCACATGGAAGATGTCGCTTTCGCATATTTTCTCAAGCAAAACCTCGTGGGCATGCATATACAGAATACTCCATGGAAGGACAGAGCGTTTCAACTGTGGTCAGCAAGCTGGAGGTTCATTCTTGGAAGGAGGGACGACTGCCTCTTTTACCTTCGATACTACTACTCTGCGAATTGCCGCACTTATGCATACGAGGAGCATCTCCAATGTTTTCAGGAGCTATTTGCAGCGGTGGAGCAGACTTTCAAACCGGAAGCCAATGTCAACATGCTACTTCATCAGGTTTTTGACACGATGCTGTCTTTTGCTGCAAGAGTGCTTGGCGGTGAAATGCCGGATGATGATGCGAGCACACAGTGGGCATTTGAACAGATATACAGCTTTGTTGTACCTAACGTTCGTGAAGAGCTTTTGATCTCATCTGGCTCAACACCGGCCTGACGGTGCAGCTACTTTAAGAGTGTAGGGATGTGGGATATATGGCGTCAACAGCGACCGGCTGCTTGGCAGAGAAAAGCTCTGCCGATGTGATCATTCAGATAGCAAAGCCTGTACTGCGGCAGAAGAAGCTGTTTCTGGTAACGAAGCGTGTTTTTGACATAGTATGCTCTTTTTTGGGCCTGCTGATTTTGGCAATCCCGATGATGATCATTGCACTGATTATCACCATAGACTCGCCAGGCGCTCCGATTTTTAAGCAGGAGCGGCTCGGCATCAATGGAAAGCCGTTTATGATCTATAAATTCAGATCCATGCGCCTTGATGCGGAAGAAAACGGCCCCCAGTGGGCGGATGAACAGGATCCAAGATGCACGCACTTTGGCCAAATCCTTCGGCGCACTCGGCTGGACGAGCTTCCCCAGCTCTATAACATCCTGCGCGGTGACATGAGCTTCGTCGGCCCGCGGCCGGAGCGTGCCTATTTCTACAGAGAATTTGAGAAATATATTCCGGGCTTCTCCAACCGCCTGCTGGTCACGCCGGGGCTGACCGGGTATGCACAGGTAAACGGCGGATACTCACTAAAACCGGAAGAAAAAATCATCTACGATATGGAATACATTGAGCGCCAATCCATCATCCTTGATATCAGGTGCCTCTTAAAGACTGTACATATCGTTTTTTCTTATGAGGGTGCCAGGTGATATTTGCGCGTTAGTGTTCTTAAACCAGAATAAGAAAAAGTAAGAGAGACCGTGAAAAAATGAAACGTGACATCCTTTTCCTCTGCCAGTTTTTCTATCCAGAATATAACTCCTCCGCAACACTCCCTTTTGATACTGCCAGTTATTTGGCGCAAAACGGATACTCTGTCGGTGCCTTGTGCGGCTACCCAAGGGAATATAACACCAGCGGTGAGGTTCCAGTTAGAGAGACGAAGGATGGCGTTTCCATTCACCGGCTTCACTATATGCAGCTCAGCCGACACAGTAAACTCGGAAGACTGATTAACTATTTTTCTTTTACACTCTCGGTCTTGCTCCATATTTTCGAAATTAAGGACTACCAAACGGTCATTGTCTATTCGAATCCACCGGTGCTTCCCATCGCCGCAATTTTGGCCAATAGACTCTTTAAAACGAAAATCATTTTCGTGTCCTACGATGTTTATCCGGAAGTTGCCTATGCTTCGGGTAGTCTGAGAGAAGGCAGCACCGTTTCAAGCGTGATGCGGCGAATAAACAGAAGCCTCTTCCAACGCGCTGAATCCGTCGTTGCTTTGACCGATGAGATGCGGGAATACCTTCTTGACCATCGCCCTGAGCTTTCTGCGGATCGCGTTTTCACCATTTCCAATTGGGCGCATGAAGCAGCAGCTGGCAGTAAGTCCGCAGCACGGGCTGAACTGGGATATACAGATGAGGACTTTATCGTTGCCTACTTTGGCAATATCGGTATCTGTCAGGACGAAACAGCCTTGATTCAGGCAATGGATCAATTGGCGGATCACAAGAATATCAAATTTTTAATTGCCGGTCACGGAAACAAAATGCCATCAGTCCGACAGGTGGCAGAACGGCTTCCCAATGTCAGAATCTGCGATTTCCTCACCGGAGCTGCTTTTGAGCATGCGGTCGCTGCCAGTTCCTGCGGCATTGTCAGTCTCGAAAAGGGGCTGACCGGTATGTGTGCCCCCAGTAAATATTATAGCTATCTGCAGGGCGGTTTGCCAATTCTGGCTGTCGCGGAACAAAGCTCCTACTTATCAAAGGAAGCTTTGCATTCTGAAATTGGGCTATGTTCAGATGTGGGAAATGGTGTGCAGCTCACCCAGAATATCTTGCAATTGTATCAGAACCCGGAACTGGGCAAAAAAATGTCCGGCAATGCAGTGAGACTATACACGGAAAAGTATGCAAAGGGCATCGGTCTGAACAAGTATGCCGCCTTGTTCAAGAACATATTACGCACGGCCAACTAAGGAATTGCTTTTCATGAAATACCTATTCATTAACTCTGTCTATGGCTTTGGAAGTACAGGCAGAATTATCGCAGATAAATGTGAACAGCTCAAAAACGAGGGCCATGAATGTGCTGCCGCATATGGAAGAACATGTGCAGATAACGGTGCGGCACAATTGATTCGAATCGGCACGAAGCCGGATTATCTGTTTCACGCAGGAATTACGCGCTTATTCGATTTGAATGGATACGGCTCCAGAGCGGCAACACAGCGATTACTTTCGCAAATCGAGCATTTTCAGCCGGATGTGATTTGGCTGCACAATCTGCATGGTTACTATTTAAATATTGAACTGCTCTTCAAATGGTTGAAAGAGCATTCTCAAATCAAAATCCTTTGGACGCTTCACGACTGCTGGGCATTTACCGGACACTGTGCTCATTTCAGCGCCGCAAAATGTGACCGCTGGAAATCTGGCTGCGGAGATTGTCCGCAGCTGAAGGCATATCCCAAAACATATGGGGCAGATCACACGCAGAGGAACTACCGGCAGAAACAGGCGTGTTTTACTGGCCTTGCGAACTTGACAATCATTGTTCCATCGGAGTGGTTGGCTCGGACAGTGAAACAAAGCTTCTTAAAAGAGTACCCTGTTGAAGTAGTACACAATCAGATCGATAAAAGCCTGTTCAAACCAACACCGAGTGATTTCCGAGAACAATACGGATTGAACGGGAAAACGATTGTTCTGGGTGCAGCCAGTGTTTGGGATAAAGAGAAAGGACTGCTCGATTTTTGCCGGTTACGGGAAAAGCTGGACAGCCGATTTGCAATCGTCTTGGTAGGCGTGACGGAAAAGCAAAAAAGCAGGCTCTTGCCAGGCATCCTGCCCCTACCCCGTACAGCCAGTCCCAGAGAATTGGCCGAAATATACAGTGCGGCAGACGTGTTCGTCAATCCTACGCACCAGGATACATACCCGACGGTGAACTTGGAAGCCAGAGCCTGCGGGACGCCAGTCATCACCTATGATGTCGGTGGCAGCCCTGAGAGTGCAGGCGGAAAGTACATTGTAAAAGAAAATGATATTGACGGGCTGGCAGAGCATATTTACAAACTGACGGAGCGAGAAGCGGTGGAGCTATCTGTATGATTATTTTGGGACCATTGTTCCCAGAGAAACGGGAACAGGAAATTATATCCGCATCAAAACGAGGCGTCTCCAATGCAGCGAATAACTTTCAATGGAATCTGATTAAGGGAATCCATGCGAATACAGATGAACCACTGATTGTTATCAATGCCCTGCCAGTTGGAACATGGCCTAAAAACTTCAAAATTTTTCACCTGAAAGATGCAGACTGGTCCTGTGAGAACATAGTCGGCCATGAGGTCGGCTGCTGGAATATCCCGCTCGTAAAACAATTCATGCGAATGAGGAAGGTACGGGCGTGGCTGAAGAAGTATCCGTGTGAATCGGAAGTTCTGATCTTCACAGCATATCTTCCGTTTTTGTGGGCTGTCAATAAACTGAATCCCGAATACAAAGTAACGGCAGTGATTACGGATATCCCCGAGTTTTATGATATGCACCGGGTTTCTTCATTCAGGAAACTCTTACGGAGAATCCACTGCAAAATTGTTTATCACTTTATGGCAAGGGTAGATCGTTTCATTCTCCTGACGGAACAAATGGCTGTGCCTTTGCATGTAGGTGATCGCCCATACCTCGTGATGGAGGGAATGTGCGGAGATGTTGCAGATGAACCGCCGGTTTCAAAGCCTCAACCGTTTTCCATGCTATATACAGGACGGTTGAACCGGCGCTATGGCATTGAATTGCTCCTCCAGGCGATGAAGGAGTTACCGGATCCTGATATTGAATTGTGGCTGTGCGGCTCCGGTGAAATGGAGGAAGAAATTCGCACGTATGCTGCGCAGGATTCCCGTATTCGCTTCTTCGGTTTTTTACCACATGAGGAAGCGGTGCAGTTGCAGAAGCAAGCAACCGTGCTTGTCAATCCAAGAACCAATCAGGGCGAATACACGAAGTACAGCTTTCCTTCCAAGACTATGGAGTATATGGCATCGGGCCGTCCGGTCATGATGTTTCGTCTGGACGGGATACCCGGAGAGTATGATCCATTCTTAACTTATATTCCAGAGGAGAGCGCTGCTTCCATTCGGAATACGGTGGAATCTCTCAGAGAATTAAGCCCATCAGAGCTGGATGCGATGGGCGCGAGAGGGAGAGATTTTGTACTGAAGAATAAAAATCGAAATGTGCAAATGCACCGGGTCCTGGACTTCATTCATAAGGAGCAAAGCAACGCATGACAATTGTACCTCTGTTCCTGCTGACGCTCGGTGCGATCAATTGGGGATATGCATATCCGCTGGTGTTCCTGTTTGTAGCTCTGTTGCGGCAGCGAATGCTTGGCAGAGAAATCTATTTTAACTTCTTGTATGCGCCAGGCTTTTGGCTGCTGCTGTCTGCAGGCATGACATATGCCCTGATTGGAATGCGGACGATCTCGGGTGTGTACCACCATGGAATTCTGCCAGTTGTCGCATTCGCAATCGGTTGGCTCATCGCTGAGGGAAGTTCTGATAAACAAATCCGAGATGGCATTTTGGCGCTGGCAGCCGGATTTGGAACTTACGCAACCTTGAATATGCTGGTCAACATCGGAAATAACCGATACCGTTTGATTGATTTCTGGACAGGTACATATCGAGCTGCAACGGGATCCGGCGCACTAAATACGCTGCCGATCTCAGTTACCCCCTATGCGGTGAAATTCGAGAAAAGACTCCCGGTAAAGATCATGTTCCTTGCGTTGTTTTTTGCCACAATTCAGTACATGTTCATGCTGGGAACACGAACACAATTTGCAATTCTTCTGCTGATTGTGATTCTTGCCGCACTGCAATTCGCATACAGCGAGCATGGTATTGCTGGAATTTTGAAATGTCTTGGAATCATGGTCGTTATCAGCCTGATTGCGTTTCTGTTCTACCATTTCAATGTATTGTCCATCAGGGATTATATCCTAAGTACAAATCTGGCGGCGCGCTATGAGCGGCGGGCATCCTTAGAGAATTCGGATTCTTTCCGCTTTCAAAGCTTTTGGATCGGACTGCGTGAATTGATTCAGTACCCGATGGGTGGCCGAGCCAGTCAGATATATCGCCACAACATGTGGTTGGATGTTGGCAGAGTTTCAGGAATTATTCCATTTTGCCTGTTGCTGATTTACTCCATTAAAAACTTCGCCAATGTGACGGTGATATGGAAAAACCCAAAAATCCTTCCGTCGCTGCGATACCTTCTTCTGTTCCTGTATATCGGCGCGTATGTCAATTGCTTTGTTGAACCAATTTGGGAAGGTGCATTGAACTTCTTCCTTGCTCTGTGCGTAGTGGATGGAATGGTCAGTGCAATGATGAGGAGATTAGAGAATGACCCCAATTCAGAAGAAAGTGTTCCAGATGCTTCAAATCTTCACGCAGATCTGTGATCGGTTGCAGTTGAAATACTTCTTAGTATGCGGCAGTGCGCTGGGGGCGGTTAAGTATGGCGGCTTTGTCCCTTGGGATGATGATGTCGATGTTGCGCTATTCCGAGATGATTATGAACGCTTCTGCAAGGAAGCTCCGGCTTTGCTTCCGGAACAGTTTTTCCTTCAAAACTTTCAATCAGATCCTGCATTTCCTGCTATCTACAGCAAGCTGAGGAACTCAGAAACGACCTGCATTGAGGAAAGCGTTGCGGTGCTTCCAATCAACCATGGAATCAGCCTTGATATTTTCCCTCTGGATGGTTACCCGAAAGATAAAAAAGAGCAGGAACGACTGGAGCGCAAGAAAGCCTGGTTTGTCAGAAAGCTATCCATTCCCTGCGTTCGTCCTGAGCGATGGAAAGAAGCAGTTGTGAATCCGTTGCGAGCTTTGGGCTTTGGTAAAAATACCGCACAAACTGCTGCGGCCTATACAGCATTGATCTCTGTATGGCCGGTAGAATCTTCGAATGTCATCGCAAACCACGGGAACTGGCAAGGACGCTTGGAATACCACAGAAAAGAAATATATGGCGATGGCAGCTACGGCATATTCGAGGGGCTTCCTGTCCGGCTTCCGGAAGACTGTGATGCGTATCTGAAGCAGAAGTATGGTGACTATCGGCAAGATCCACCGCCAGATAAGCAAAGAAGCCATCACAAATACTTGAAATTAGATACCGAGCACCCATACACGGGATACTTGTGATTTTAGGGCATACGCCCTGAAGAATATAGCAAAATCAAAAATAAAGGAAGGTCATGGAATGAAAAGAAAGACACCAGTCAAACTGATAGGCTATTTGTTATGCGGTGCACTTTTGTGTGGCCTGTTGGCCGGATGCGGCAATGACAAAGTGCAGGAAGAGCAGAATGATAATGTTTCTGCAGATACGATTCCAGAAGATGTAGTCGTTCATACAGACTACGGTGATCTGCATTATCCGGATCGTTGGCAGGAGTATGTTACCATTCGCCAGGAGCAGAACGGAAACACGATTGCGGTTACCTTTGAAACCAAGAGCGGAGAAGAAACCTATGAATTGTTCAAGGTTTTAATTGGTGATGACAGCAGCGAGGTTGTTGGCTGCCTGACGGATGACACAGGGACCCAGCGAAATGTTTATCTGCATGTAGAGGAACTGCCTGCAGACTCTGGCTTGGAAGAGACAGAGCAGACCCGCTTCTACGCAATGCAGGAGGACTTAAATTATCTGATCGATAATTTAAAATAAATGTAAGGAGAAACTGACATGGCGAGAGGAACAATGAAAAGGTATCTGTCAATGTGCCTTGTCATCGTCATGCTGCTGACAACGCTACTGCCTGTTGGAGCGTATGCGGCAGATGACTCGGCAATTGAGGATACCGCCACGAACTATGAAGAACCTGTTGCTTCTGAACTCGAGGATGTCTCCGTTGAACTGGAAGACCAGGAATCGGAGCAAGTGGATGACACATCTGCCGTCACTGAGATTTCAGACTATGCGACATTCCTTTCCTGCTTCAAGGTTCTGGAAGGCTATGCCCAGACCTATACGGAAGAAAATGTCGGTGAGAATGCCAATGCGCTGATCATCAACTATATCCGTACAGGCGTGGAGCGGTATACCTCCGGCACTTGGGAAATGGTCTGCGGCAAGGAGAACACTGCCTTCACCGCCTACGTTTCCGAGCAGGATACCGCGAACAACACTTCGGCCTCTGCGCTGAAGAACATCAACAACTTCACATTGCCCAATGGCAATAAAGTTGACCTTGGCCATGTGTTTGGCGCAATGGATGTGGCCAATTACGCCAAGGTGCAAGGCATGACGGATGCTGTTGTTCAGGCTCGTGCCGACATGGGCAGTTGGGCCGGTGACATTACAGATCTGATGTACTGCGCCGAAAACGTGGATATCGCTGACAAGGTGGATACCACGGAGACTGACGTCGATACGCTTGCCGCCAACATTCGTGCAAGATACCTCGGTGTAGATTACGGCACACTCAACAGTGTGGATCACTCCTTCACCGATACGGATCTCTATGGCGATATGGATGCTTTCTATCTCACAACGGAGATGAACCGTGGCGGTGTTGCGCTGAGCACGATCATTGAGAACTACTTCACCGCAGGGCTTACAGATGCAAGCCGCGCTTCCTACTTTCTGACCAACCGCCTGGGCGGCATGGTCACCAAGGACGGTATCCGGAGCAAGGTTATGAGTACCTATACCGGGAATACCCTGATCGGTGCGCTGGAGAGCTCCTATTCTCTGACCGATCTTTCCAACTATGAAACGCTGCGTAAAGCGTGCTGCTACGCTTTTGCAGATTATCTCTTTGACCTTGCGGGTGATCCGAACGGTACCGACCCGGTCGACCCTGATCCGGATCCCGAACCCGACCCGGAGCCGGATGATGCATACTACTCTGTGTTCTCTTCGGATACGACGACGGTCGCTCCCGGCGTGACGCAGACGATCAACTATGCGCTGACCAAGGACGACAAGCAGATCGTTTACTACATTGCGACCGCTGATATTTCCCGCGATGATGTGAGCATCCACGCCAATTATCATGCCAACGATCCGAGCCAGGGCTGGGCCATGTCCCGCGTATCCGACCAGATGACTGCGGCCCAGAAGCGCCACTCCGATCCGGCCGACACGGCGAACTATGTGGAACACTACAATGCGGTCGTCGGTGTCAATGCAGACTTTTACAACATGACCACCGGTGCCCCCAGCGGTGCTTTGGTCATGGAGGGTGTCGAATATCACGGTGTCGCCTCTGAAAACTTCTTTGCGATCCTGAAGGATGGAACCGCCATGATCGGCAGCTCCAGCGATTACGCAGCCTATAAAGACCAAATCCAAGAGGCTGTCGGCGGCAGCGTTTATCTGGTCAAGGATGGAAAGTCCGTCGTGACCAGCGCAGCAGACTATTATAACAGCCGTCATTCCCGCACCTGTGTGGGTATCACCGCTGAGGGCAAGGTTGTCTTGATGGTGCTGGACGGTCGTCAGGAACCCTTCTCCGCCGGCGGCAGTGCTGAAGAACTGGCACAGATCATGCTGGACGCAGGCTGTGTGACTGCAATCAATCTGGATGGCGGCGGTTCCACTACCTTCGTAGCGAAGCAGGAAGGCAGCAATACGCTCACGGTTGTGAACCGTCCTTCGGATGGTTATGAGCGTTCCGTTAGTTCCTCTCTGATGGTGGTCTCTACGGCTCCTGTCTCCACGGAGTTCGATCATGCCCTGATCACCTCTGCTTATGATTACTTGACGAGCGGCGCCGCAGTCCGCTTGATCGCTTCCGGTGTCAGTGTGTCCGGCAGCGCGGCGGAACTCCCTGCCGATATCACATGGAAGTCCGCGGATGAAACCATCGGTACCGTCTCTGAAGATGGTGTTTTCACCGCCGTCAAGAAAGGCAGCGTGGAAATTCAGCTCCTGTCCGGTGACACGGTGATCGGCAGCAAGACGCTTACCGTAGTCGAGCCGAATGGCCTGAAATTCTCCAAAACGAGCATCAACGCCATTTACGGAGACTCGGTGCACCTTCCTCTGGTTGCAACCTATAACGAGAATCCGGTCGCTGTGTGCGCAGGCGATATCACATTTGAACTGAGCAACAGCGCAGCGGGTACTGTGGAAGCTGCGAACAACGGCTTTGCCTTTACCGGCAGCGAGGAGTCCGGTCTGCGCAATGTGACCATCACGGCCATGATCACGCGGGATTACTCTATCAGTGCCGCGATCAAGGTCGCCATGTACAGTGCCAATCAGGCGATTTTCGACTTTGACAACGCTACAAGCGGCGATAGAACCTTCGCATGGACAAGAGATGTCTCCAATGCGGAATACCTTCCCGGCGGCGACGGCGAGACAGACCGCTATCATGTGATCGATCCCGGCCAGCCCATGAATGTCACCTATGTCTTCGGGCTGGATATGATGACGATCAAGGTGCCTGAAAAGCTGGAGCCCCTTCTGTCCATGGTTGCTGGAGACGATATTTCCGGCATTACAGCTTGGGATCTGCTGCTCCAGCTGGCAGAGCGCGTCAGCTCGAAGACTGAGGTGACGGTGAAGTTCCAGTTTGACCAGAATGTCGCTGTGGACATCTCCAACCTGACGGTGTCGAATGATTACTTCCGTCTTACATCCGCATCCTTGGACGAAAACAATCTGCTCACGGTGAAGTGCAACTTCATCAAGCAGAGCCAGGCCATCGATCCTGATACGGCCAACCCCATCTGCATCCTCAGCGGCGTGCAGCTGTCCGCCAAGGATGGCGCACAGTGGGATGATAATCAGTGCCTGAGCATCGAGAACTCCGGTTCGGTCGGCTACGACATCTATCTGGGCGCAAACGCACTCTACAACATGGCGAAGCAGACCTCCTTCCAGGAGCAGTATGGGATCTATCCCTATGAGGAGCCGGAGAATACCACGCACCCCTGCGGCGGCCATTTTTACTGCGAATCGTATCAGGAGTTCACGGATCGTTTCATCCTGGACAACGGTTCCTGGTCTGGCTGGAAAACGGTCAACGGCACATCCTACTACTTCGTCGAAAACAATGCCTTGAAGGGCATCCACAAGGTTCCTGGCCTCAACGATGAGAGCAACGAGTATTTCTACCAGTTCAATGAGACGACCGGTGCTTGCGAGGGCAAGGTCACTGGACTGATTGAAGTCGACGGCGCATGGTACTACGCCATCAACGGTGTGGCCAAGTCCGGTTGGTGGAACCTGACGGATGCAGATGGCAACAACAGCTACTACTACTTTGACCCCGAGACTTTCCATGGGCTGAATGGTGAAAACAGCAGCTTCTTCCCCAATGTGACCTATCAATTTGAAAACGGCAAGTTGGTGAAGGGAGCATGGCTGGCCACGGACCACGGTAAACGCTACTATTATGGCCCCGGCTTTGTTCAGGGCAAGTGGTACACCATCGAAGGAAATCTGTATTTCTTCAATCAGGACGGTTATCGCTATGAGGGCCTCCGGTATGTAAAATTGCGCGACAACCATGATGACCCGATTTATTGGTACGACTTTGGAGCAGATGGTATCTGCCATGGCGTGTATCAGCACACGGGGCTCTTCTATCTTAACGGAAATACGTATTATACCATCAACGGCATGGTCTGCAACGGCCTGTATTTGGCAGAAGACGGATACTACTATTATTTCGGAAGCGTAGACTACACGGCAGTGAAGAACACCCGTCATTGGGTTTCTTACCCCAATGATACTGGTTTTGCACCGGCATTCTACAGCTTTGATGAAGATGGCCGCATGATCATTGATACGCCCGATCCCTCGAAGGATGGCATTGTGAATGAAGACGGCGAACTGTATTACTATGTCAACGGCGTTCGCTTCTACGCTGGCCTGATTCAGATCGATGGCGATTACTACTATGTAAACAGCTCCTGCAAGGTAGTCACCAACCAGCGCTACTGGGTGTCCAAAACCAATGACCTGCTGCCTGCTGGTTTCTACAACTTCGATGTAGACGGCAAAATGACCGATGCGCCCATTCCGACGCCTGACCCCGATCCGGATCCCAATCCTGATCCTGAGGTGAAGAATGGCATCGTCAACGAGGATGGCGAGCTGTATTACTATGTCAATGGTGTCAAGACCTACGCTGGCCTGATTCAGATCGACGGCGATTATTACTATGTGAACAGCTACTGCAAGGTCATCACCAATCAGCGTTACTGGGTGTCTAAGACCAATGATCTGCTGACCGCGGGGTTCTACACCTTTGGTGCAGACGGCAAGATGACCGATGCACCCATTCCGACACCTGACCCCGATCCGGATCCCAATCCTGATCCCGAAGTGAAGAACGGCATCGTCAGCGAGGACGGCGAGCTGTATTACTATGTCAATGGTGTCAAGACCTACGCCGGCCTGATTCAGATCTGTCACTTATACACATCTGACG
>ERZ1503932.224-NODE-224-length-15098-cov-3.874826_pt1 | contig 15098 bp, 19 predicted proteins | sample MGYA00572251_ERZ1503932 | MGnify/ENA primary metagenome ERZ1503932 (study PRJEB39906, sample SAMEA3182112) | gut metagenome | biome: human; feature: gut; material: Stool; isolation source: human stools | place: Canada | collected 2013-05-06 ... | reverse complement strand
CTTCCTCTCGGCGCAGATCCCGGCGCGGCGTGCCATGCGTATTTCGCCCATCGAGGCCATCCGCCAGAGCCGCGACGTGCGCGCGGCGGCAAAACACGGCGGCTCCGGCCGCCTGAGCTACCGCCTGTTCGGCCTGCCGGGCCTGCTTTCCAGCCGCTATTTCCACCGCAGCCGTAAAAAGTACCGTGCCACGATCTTCTCCCTTGCCATGAGTGTGCTGCTGTTCGTCTCGGCGAGTACCTATGGCATGTACCTGACGGAGAGCGTGACCGAGAGCGTCAACCTGCCGCCCTATGACCTGTCCTATTCCACGGGCGAGGGGGAGAAGGATGTTGCCATGCTGCCCGCCCTGCGGGCGGCGGATGGCGTCGAGAAGGTGTGGTTTGCCTCCTGTGACAACGGCGACTATGTGCTGGACAGAAATGAATTTGCCAGCGGTTACCGGAATATTCTGGAGAAATCCGGCGCCGGAACCGAGAAAGCGCGGAGCTATTCCGCCTGCTACCTCGATGACGAGACGTTCAACGCCATCCTCGCCTCTATCGGCATGACGCGCGCGGAGTATGATGCCGCGCCCGGCGCGATCGTCTGCGACCACGCAAGCGTGACCTTTTATGGCGAGAACAACCGCCTGAGCTATACCGGCCGCGTACTGAACGACGGCGTCACGGCGCTGCGCACGTTCAGCGCGGACAGCCTCGAGGACGGCTCGAAATACGTCTATACCGCTTACGAAGACGGCGGCTATGTCAGCTACTATTACAACGAGACGAAGCAGACCTATCAGCCGCGCCCGGCGTCGTTCGGCGATGGGATTGCAATTGTTGGCCGGACGGAGACGCAGCTGATGAACAGCGGCTCTGACAGCCTCGTGCTGTACTATCCGTTCTCCATGGCCAAGGGCATTGCCCGGAACACCGGCTCGCTGATGCTGGTGACGGATGACGCGAAGCAGGCCCAGAAGAGCCTGGAGGAGGTCGTGAACGCCTCCGGCGAGACCTATACGGAGGGCAACCTCTATGACGCACGGGAGGAGTACCGCGACGCGGAGAATGCCCTTATCGTGGTGCGCGTGTTCGCCTATGGCTTTATCACGCTGATGTCACTCATCTGCGTGGCGAACGTCTTCAACACCACGACGACGAACGTGCTGCTCCGCCGCCGGGACTTTGCGATGCTGCGCTCGGCCGGTATGACGCGCGGCGGCCTGAACCGCATGATCTGCTATGAGTGCCTGCTCTACGGCACGCGGGCCTTGCTCATCGGCCTGCCGCTGTCGGTTGCGCTGGCCTTCCTGATGTATCGCTCCGCCTCTTTCATCGGCGCGTCGTACTTCCGGCTGGACTGGACGGCTGTGCTCATCGCGTCGGTCATGGTGTTCCTCGTTGTGTTTCTCTCAATGATGTATGCCATGCGCAAGATCAAGCGCGACAATCCCGTTGATGCCCTGAAGAACGAAACGACCTGACGGCTTCCCGGAGCTGCCATTGCGAGGGCGCCCGCAGCGATCCCGCAGCGGGAATCCTGCAAACGGAATATCCCAAGGACCTCCTTTGCGCAGGCAAAGGAGGTCCTTTTGTCCGCTTTTGAGAGCGAACAAGGCCGCTGTTCACATTGGAAAAGTGAATATTCACTGAAAATTCACTTTTCGGTTGACGGAGCGGATTTTGTGAGTATAATATAATCATAATCAGATTTTTTATGAGGAGGCGGCCCCATGAACTTCGAAACGGAAAATATAGAATTCAAGGCTCAGTTTACTGAGGAAATTTATAAAGAAGTGATCGCTTTCGCGAATACAGACGGCGGCGTGGTGTTTGTCGGCATTGACAACGATGGAAATGCCGTCGGATTGACAGATGTGGATCAGGAGTATACCCGCATCACCAACGGCATCCGCGACGCTATTGTGCCGGACGTTACGATGTTCGTGCGCTTTTCGATCCAGGATAACAAGGTGGTGCGCATTGCCGTCAGCGAGGGCACCAACAAGCCCTACTACCTCAAAGGAAAGGGGCTGAAGCCCAGCGGAGTTTATGTACGCCAGGGCACCTCCAGCGTACCGGCATCCTCTGAGCAGATTCGCTGGATGATCAAGGAAAGCGACGGCGATGTATTTGAGGAAATGCGCTCTATGGAGCAGGACCTGTCTTTTGAAGCTGCAGCAAACGCTTTCAAAAAATATGGAGTGCCGTTCGGCAAGGAAAAGTATCGTGCCCTTGGGATCACACAGAAGAATGACGACCTGTTTACCAACCTTGCACTGATCATCTCCGATCAATGTGCGCATACGACGAAGGTGGCAGTTTTCGGTGATGATGCCAATACCACCTTTAAGGATAACAAGGAGTTCGGAGGCTCCATCTTTACACAGTTGGAGGATACATTTGACTATCTGATGCTCTGCAACAGAACCACGGCATCGTTTAAGGGGCTGGAGCGTATTGAAAAGCAGGATTACCCCGAGGAAGCCCTTCGCGAGGCGCTTTTGAATGCAATTGTACACCGGGATTACAGCTACAGCGGCAGTATTATCATCAATGTGAACGATGAGCGGATAGAGTTCATCTCGATCGGCGGCCTACTCCCTGGGCTCTCCACCGATGATATCCGTATCGGTATTTCACAGCCGCGCAACAAGAATCTTGCTGAGATGTTCCATCGCCTGCGTTTGATCGAGAGCTACGGCACCGGCATCCGCAGGATCTATAAGCTTTATGAAAAGTGCCCCGTGCAGCCGGTCATCGAAGCAACGCCCAATGCTTTCAAAATGGTCCTGCCCAATATGAATGCCATGACCGTGGCCGACTCAAAACAGGATTCTCCGGTCACTGCGCAGATGCAAAAGGTACTTAATTATATCTCTGCGCACGGCCATATCACGGATGAAGAAGTCCAGTTCCTGCTTGGGATCAAGAGGACCCGCGCCTTTGGCCTTATGAAACAGATGCGGAATATGGGCCTTGTGCAGATGGCCGGCCGCGGAGCCGAAAAAGAGTACTTGCCGAACTAGCTTTCGGCCAGTTATTTGCTGTAAATAATTAATTGCATGCGGCTATCGTCAGCCGCCAGATATTTCGCGTCCATACGACAAAATTCGCCCCCGGCAGGTGACCCTGCCGGGGGCGAAAGGCTATGCTGTTGGTTTTTGTCGCTCGGCCAGCAGCCGCGCGGCCTCCGTGCGCATGGCCCAGACCATTTCGCACAGATATTTCGGGATGCCGGAGACGTTTCCCGTCTCGGCCATGGCCATGGCGGCGCAGGAGTGGCAGATGCGGCGGTTCTGGCAGCCGGTGCAGGTGCCGGAGAGACGTTGGGCCGCGCTGACGCGCGTCAGCTCGCTCCAGGCCTCGCGGAAGGGCTTGCCCTTCAGCTCGATGCGCGGCTTCGGCATCATGCCGCAGGGTGTCAGCCAGCCGTCCCACGTCACCCAGAACGAGGCGTTGCCCGCGCGGCAGGAGATCGTGCCGTCTACGGGGTCGACGCAGTCCTCGTCCAGACCGGGGGGCGGGGCGATGCCGCGCAGGATGTTCTGCAGAAAGCGGGTGAAGTCCTCCTCGCCGCGCTGCAGGCGGTAGCGCTCCATGTGATAGTGCGCCGTTTCCGCCGGGGTGAAGCGGTCGTTCCGCCCGACCATGGTCGGGTCGCGGCGCAGCGGGGGGAACATATAGGTGTTGACCTCAAGGATGAGGTCCCGTTCGGCGGCGTAGCTTACGATGCGCTCCAGATCGCACGCGTTGTGCGGCGTGAGGGAGCAGTTGAGCTTGACGAGGATGCCTGCCTGCCGCAGCAGGGTGATGGCGCGGTCCACGCGGTCAAACATACCGCTGCGGCCGCACAGGGCTTCGTAGGTCTCATTGCCCGCGCCGTAGAGCGTGATGTTGATGCGTGTGGGCGGATGCTCGGCCAGCCGGGCCACGCGGGCCTCATCCAGCAGGGTGCCGTTGGAGTTGATGGAGATGAGGAAGCCCATCGTGCTCAGCCGCTCGTAAAGCGGCCAGAAGTCCTGCCACAGGAACGGCTCGCCGCCGGTCAGCAGCAGGTAGAGCATGCCTGCGTCGCGCGCCTGCTCGGCGATGGACAGCCACTGGATCAGCCCGACGGGCGGACGCGGCGAGGCGGCGACCTCGGCGGGCGTCTTACGCACATAGCACATCTTGCAGGCGAGGTTGCACACCGGCGAAAGCTCAAAGGTACCGCTCAGCGGCGTGAGTGTGCGGCTGGCGCGGTCAAAAAGATACTGTGTCAGGCGTGGTTCAACATAGCGTTCAGGCTGTTTCATGTTCCAACTCCGCTTTCAGGCAGTCGACCGCGGCGCGGTCGGGCGTACAGGTCAGGGCGTAAACGGGAACGTCCAGCGCCGCCAGCAGGTCGCAGACCCGCGCGACATAGCGGTCATCCCATAGGTTGACGGTCATTCCCGCATACAGGCCGCGGAACGCGGCGGCGGGGGAGAGGCGGCGCAGCGAGCACGCGCTGCCCTGCGACAGCAGGACGATGGCGCGCACGGGGCGGCTCTCGTTTACAAAGCAGTTCGAGGACCCGGCGTATGGCGAGCCGAAGGCCGTCCACACGCCGTCCATGCGGCGCAGCACGGTGCGGTCGCCGTTAAGGAGCTCCGCGCCCTCATAGCGCTGCCAGAGGTCCGCCTGCGTGGACTTGCCGATGCCGGATACGCCGGAGAACAGCAGCCCGCCGTAGCGCGTGGAGACGAACGAGGCGTGCAGGATCATGGCGTCCCGCTGCAGCAGCAGGGCCTCGAGGGCAATGTGGGAGAAGCAGTTGGCCGTCTCGGAGAAGAAGCCCCGGTCGGCCTCCAGATATTCGATGGTCTCGCGCCCGTCCTGCTCCAGATGGCCGACGGCGTAGGGCCGGTCGCCCTCGCGCCGGTCGTGGAAGACGCGAAAAAAGCCGTCCTCCGTTCGGAAGACGGCAAAGGCATAATTTCGCAGAAGCTCGCGGCCGCGGACCTCGGGCAGAGCCTGCACAGGCAGCAGCGAGACAGTCAGGGGTGCTTCGCCGGGCGCACAGAGGAAGGGCTGGAAGCCGCGCGTGACCTCCGGCCGGAACGGCATCAGCAGGCGGATCTCACAGCCTGCGATGGAGAAAGAGATCGATTCCACAGGGGATAATTAGGACTGGAAAAGAGAAAGCAGACCATCAGCGTTAGTATAGCAATACGACTCACCAATGATTTTACATTCTTGATTATCTTTGACGAATGCGTTGGTCCAATCGCCAAAAAAACCACCGACATTATCTTTTACAATTTCGCAATTCATGACATCGGCTGCATTAATTGTATAATTGCACTGCGCAATATGATCGGCCAGCACAAAATTTTCGTAAAATACCTCGGGTTTCTGATACTGCTTCATCTGGAATTCCCCCTTCAGAATGCGAACGGCGGCGCGAATGCGCAGGAGAGGCGCGTCAAAGGACAAACCGCCGGATTTTCTTTAATTACCGTAATCATAGCGCAGAGAACGCGTTTTGTCAACGTTTTTTTGCAGAAAATGCAACTTTTCCAGCGGCTTCGTCCGGAATTTCCATATGTTTCCAGATAAGGCAGCAAGTTCTGCGCCTCACTTTTCCTCGAGAATTTTGTTCAGCTCGCGCATGAAGCTGTTGATATCCTTGAACTGGCGGTAAACCGAGGCAAAGCGGACATAGGCGACCTCGTCGAGCGGCTTGAGCCGCTCCATGACCAGCTCGCCGATCTGGCCGGTGCTGACCTCGCGCTCGAGGGAGTTCTGCAGGATCTGCTCGATGTCCAGCGCGGCCGTCTCCAGCGCGGCCAGACTGACCGGGCGCTTTTCGCACGCGCGGAGCATGCCGTTGAGGATCTTGTTGCGGTCAAAGGACTGGCGGCTGCCGTCCTTCTTCACCACCACGATGGGCAGACTCTCGACGGTCTCATAGGTCGTGAAGCGCCGCTGGCACTGCAGGCATTCACGGCGGCGGCGGATGCTCAGGCCGTCGTCCGAGTGGCGCGAATCGACGACCTTGCTCTCGGGTTAGCTGCAATAGGGACATTTCATGGCAATTTTCCCCTTTTGTTTCGTTTCTTTTAGTTTATCAAATCCTGTCAAATTTGTCCATTGCTTTTTTGCGTCAGCGGGACAGAAGCTCCTCCAGCACGTCCCGCACGGCGCAGGGCGTGACCGTCCAGCGGTGCAGCGTGCGGCCGAGCCGCAGCACCCCGCGCGGCGTGGGCGAGAGCTCCGGCAGGCAGGCGCGGCATCGCTCCTGCCCGCGGCGCATGCGGACCTCCAGCCCGAAGCGCCCGCCCGAGCGCAGCAGATAATAGTCCAGCCGGGCGCGGCGTCCGTCCGCGCAGCGCACCCCGGCGCGGCCGATCAGCGTTCTGTGTTTCATGGGACCACCTCCGGTTCCTATTGAACCACAGAACCGACCTGCGCGCTACGGTGAAATTTCTTCATATTCCGACAACGAAAGGAAGAAATCAGTCGAAAACTTCACTTTTCCTTCCAATATTCGACAACAGGCAGAAAAACACCGGACGAAAAGTTGGAGAACAAGTCGTTATTTGTCGAAACTTTCCCGCCCGGGGAAGATCGGCGCGTGCAGCAGCTGCCGCGACAGCGCCAGAATGGCGGGGGAATCCAGGCTGTTTTCGATCGTCACGCTGCCCTCGCCCTGCTGCACCAGCAGCCCCGCGTCCAGCAGGCGGCGCTTTGTCTCGCGCGCCGTGCCCGCGCTGCCGTCCAGCAGCTCGACGTCCGGCCCCACCACACGGCGGATGGCTCCGGCGGCGAAGGGAAAGTGGGTGCAGCCCAGCACAAGGGCGTCCGGCCCGGCGGCAAGCACCGGGGCAAGCCGTGCAGCAAGGCAGCGCTCCAGTGCGGGACCGGTCAGCTCACCGCGCTCGACGAACTCCACCAGCTCCGGGCAGGGGCATTTCAAAATATGGCAGTTCTCGGCGCAGCGCTGCAGCAGGGCAGCAAATTTCTCCTCGCGGAGCGTGGCCTCCGTGGCCAGCACGCCGATGCAGCCGCCGGGATGGCGCGAAACGGCCAGCTTGAGCGCAGGCTCGATGCCGATGATGACCCGATCCGGCCAGCGGGCGCGCAGCTCGCCGATGGCGGCGGATGTCGCCGTGTTGCAGGCCACGACAAGGGCCTTTGCGCCCCGGTCAAACAGGCGCTCGGCATGGGCAAGCGTCAGAGAACGAATTTCTGCGGTCGGGCGCGTGCCATAGGGCGCGTTGGCCGAGTCGCCGAAGTAGAGAAAATGCTCGCTCGGCATCTGCGCGACCAGCTCCCGCAGGACGCTCAGTCCGCCGACACCGGAATCAAATACGGCAATGGGGCCCATACGACCGCCTCCTTTCCAACTGTCCAGCTTCTTATTATACACCTTTTCTGCCCAAAAAGCAAATTCCGGGCAGGGAAAATGCAGCGGTGCGGCGAACCTCTGCAAAATTGTGCTTGACAAGTGACCGATTGGTTACTATAATAAAAATGTGACCGAACGGTTACGAAAGGGGGAGCGTACATGGCAGGCAATACCAGAGAGCGCATTCTGGAGGTCTCACTGGAGCTGTTCGCGCAGAGTGGATATCTGGGGACCTCCATGAGCGACATCGCAAAGCAGCTCGGCATCACAAAGGGCGCTTTGTATAAGCACTATCGCAGCAAGCAGGAGATTCTGGACCGGATCGTAGAGCGGATGAACGAAATGGACTATGCCCGCGCAGCGGAATATGAGATGCCGGAGACGGAGCCGGACGGCTTTGCGGAGGCCTATCTCCATACGCCGGTCGGCAAGATCCGCGCCTACAGCGAGGCACAGTTCGACCACTGGACGAAGGAGCCGTTTGCCGCGAATTTCCGCCGGATGCTGACGCTGGAGCAATACCGCGAGCCGAAGCTCGCGCAGCTGTATCAGGACTATCTGGCGGGCGGGCCGCTGCAGTATATGGCGGCGATCTTCCGCAGGCTGGCAGATTCGGATGAGGCAGCGATGCAGCTGGCGCTGGAGTTTTACGGGCCGATGTTCCTGCTCTACAGCGTCTATGACGGCGCGGCGCAGAAGGAGACCGTCACGGACCTGCTGCGGCAGCACATTGACCGGTTCATCGCGCGCATCGAGGCGGAAAAAAGCCTGACGGCCGAAAAAACCTCTTGACAAGGGCAAGAAGCGGATTATAATATAGCTAACGAACGTTAGTTAGTGAGGCGGACCCATGAAGCAGGAGGATACCCGGCAGAAAATTCTGGACAAGGCGCTGGAGCTGTTTGCGGCGAAGGGCTATGATTCCGTCAGCGTGGGCGAGATCGCGCAGGCGGTCGGCATCAAGGCTCCTTCGCTCTACAATCACTTTCCGGGCAAGCAGGCCATTTTCGACGCGATCGTTGAGGCAACGGCGGCGCAGTATGAGGCGGATACCGACCGGATCGACATCCATGTGCAGGATGTGGGGCAGGACATTCCTGTTTTTACGGAGATCACGGAGGACGCCCTGTTTGAGAAGGTGCGGCAGATCTTCTCTTACTCCTTGCACAACGAGACCATCAGCCGCTTCCGCCGCATGATGACCATCGAGCAGTTCCGTTCGCCGGAGCTGGCGGCGCTGTACTCCCGGCGCTATGTCGGGCGCGTGCTGGACTATCATGCCGGGATCTTCCGCGCCCTGATCGCGGCCGGAGAAATTTGTCCGGAGGACCCGGACACGCTGGCGATGCTGTATGTCGCGCCGGTCGTGACGCTGCTCGGCGTCTGTGACCGCCAGCCGGAGCGCGAGGCGGAGTGTCTGGAGCGGCTCCGGAAGCATGTGGGGCTCTTTTTTCGCATGGTTCATGGCAAAACGCCGGAAAGTGGGGGAGACGATGGAACAGCCCGGTGAACGGTGGGTCCTGTGCCCGATGTGCGGGGCGAAGACGCGCCTGCGCCTGCTGCAGCGGACGGTGCTGCGGGATTTCCCGATGTTCTGCCCGAAATGCAGGCAGGAGCGCCTGATCAACGCGCAGAATTTTCAAATTGAATTGATCGATCAGCCAGACGCAAAGACGCAGTGCTGACCACGGTTATTTCTGTGGTCTGCACTGCGTTTATTTCTGCGATGCGGCAGGAAAGCAGGAGGAAAATATGAAGAAGAAAACCATGCTGCAGAAGCTGGGCCTTCTGGGCCTTGTCAGCTTCCTTTCGTACACGGCGGCCGTTGTGTTCGCGCCACTGGCCTATCCGGGCTACAACTGGATGGCGCAGGCGGTCAGCGACCTGAGCGCGGCGGACGCCCCGTCGCTGGCGCTGTGGAACCGGCTCAGCGCGCTATACAGTGTGTGCGAGGTCGTCTGCGTGACCGCCGTCTGCCTCGGCATGCAGGGGCGGAAAAGCGGGCTGCTGCGCACCGGCATCACGCTGTTTGCTGCAATGGAGTGGGTCTCGGCGGTCGGTTACCGGATGTTCCCGCTGTCCACCGGCGGCTATGCGGGAGAATTTCAGGACGTCATGCACATGGTCGTCACGGCCGCCGTGGTGCTGCTGTCGATCGTCTCGCTGACGCTCGTCCTGCTTGCGGGCGTCCGGCGCAGGGACTGCCGGTCCTACGGCATTTGTGCGGGGATCGCGCTTGCCATGATGCTTGTCGGGGCGCTTGGCATGAAGCTCGTTCCCACGGCATATTTCGGCATTGTGGAGCGCTTCAGCGTCTTTGCCGCAACGGGCTTCAACGCGGCGCTGGGGCTGCACCTGTTTTTTGCGAAGCCCGAAAAAGAACAACAGAATGATATGATCAAGGAGTGATTCTCATGTCAAAGCTCATCATTCGTCCGGAAACAGAGGACGACTATCGAAACACCGAAACCCTGACCCGCGAGGCCTTTTGGAACGTCTATCGCCCCGGCTGCATGGAGCACTATGTGCTGCACTGCTACCGGAACGACCCGGCCTTCGTGCCGGAGCTGGACCTTGTCATGGTGCTGGACGGCGAGATGATCGGGCAGGTCATCTACGTCCGCTCGGAGATCGTCTGCGACGACGGACGGCGCGTGCCGATCATGACGTTCGGCCCCATCGGCATCGCCCCGGCCTACAAGCGGCAGGGCTATGGCAAGCACCTGCTGGACTACTCCATGGAAAAGGCAATGGAGCTGGGCGCGGGTGCGCTGGCCATCACCGGAAATATCCTGTTTTACGGAAAATCCGGCTTTGTTCCGGCGAAGACGAAGGGCGTGCGCTATGCCGATGACCCGGAGGCGGACTATCTCCTCATCCGGGAGCTGGAGCCGGGCTTCCTGAACGGCATTTCCGGCACCTATCGGGACCCTGCGGGCTACTTTGTCTGCGAGACGGACCCGGAGGGCTTTGCGCAGTATGAGGCAACCTTCCCACCGAAGGAAAAGCGGCATCTGCCCGGCCAGCTGTTCTGAACGGAGGCGCGGCGATGATCCCGAACTGGAAGATCTATCCCCGCAGTCAGGGGCACAGCACCGTTTACCTGCAGAACGTCGTCACCGACCCGTTCATCACCGTCGGGGACCACACGACCTATGACGACTTTGTCCGGGACCCGCGCGACTTTCAGCGCAATCAGGTGCTCTATCACTATCCGGAGTGCAACCACGACCGGCTGATCATCGGGAAATACTGCTCCATTGCCTGCGGCGCAAAATTCCTGTTCAACGCGGCAAACCATGCGCTTGGGAGCCTGTCGACCTATCCGTTCCCCATCTTCTTTGAGGAGTGGGGCACGGATGCCGGAGCCGTTGCCGATGCCTGGGACAACCGGGGCGACATCGTCGTCGGAAACGACGTCTGGATCGGTTATGAGGCCGTGATCCTGTCCGGCGTGACGATCGGCGACGGCGCGATCATCGGCACGCGCGCCGTGGTGACAAAGGACGTGCCGCCCTATACCATCGTGGGCGGCGTTCCGGCAAAGCCCATCCGGAGGCGCTTTGACGATGCGGTCATCGCGCGGCTCGAGGCGCTGCGCTGGTGGGATTGGGACGAGGAGCGCATCCGGCGCAGCATCCCGGCCATTCAGGCGGGGGATGTGGACGCTCTGGAGAGCATGGCTTGATTTGCATAGGAGAAACAATATGAAACGAATTGCGACCATTGCGGGCACGGCGCTGGTTCTGGCGCTGGCCCTGACGGCCTGCGGCAAGGATGCCGCGACGAAGGAGACGGAGTCGGCAGCCGCTACCGAGGCTGCGGAGCGGACCGTGACCGGAACACTGCTGCGGGACAGCAAGGAAGAAACGGCCTATCTGGAGGCCAGCGATACGGAGATCGAGCTCTGGGACAGCACTGCGGGCGGCGCGCTCCTCGGCACGGCAAAGTATCCCCAGGCGCTGCCCGGCGCGGAGGCTGCGCTGCAGAGCTGCGACTGGACGGATCTGGACGAGGACGGAAACAGCGAGCTGACGGCGGAATTTTCCTTCTCCGACGGCACCTTATATCCTGTCAATTCAACATAGACACAGCCTGCGTAGAATTGGTTTTTGATGATGGAAGCCGGATTTCCATTGACTGCACAGCCGTTGAAAACGAAGTTGCCGACAACCGCTTCCAGCGGTCAGAGCGGAACGATCTGATCTACAAGAACCCGCTTGCCTATGCCGATCTGATTCTGAACAGCAAGCTGAATGTCCTGTTTGAATAAACCGACATGAGCATAAACGACAGCGTCCCGGATCATAATGATTGGGACGCTGTTTCTTATATCATTGTATTTTGCAAATTCATTCCTCAAACAGGTACAGGAGATATCCGTAGCCCTCGGCCTCCATCTTCGCATAGGGGACGAAGCGGAGAGACGCGCTGTTGATGCAGTAGCGCACGCCGTTGGGGGATTCCGGATCGCCGGTGAACACATGCCCGAGGTGGGAGTCTCCGGCGCGGCTGCGCACCTCTGTGCGGCGCATGCCGAAGCTGTTGTCCTCAAGCTCCACCACGGCAGGCTCTTCAATGGGCTTTGTGAAAGCCGGCCAGCCGCAGCCGCTCTCAAACTTATCCGTGGAGGAAAAGAGCGGTTCGCCGGTGACGATATCCACATAGATGCCCTTCTCGAACTGATCCCAGAACGCATTGCTGAATGGACGTTCCGTGCCGTTCTCCTGGGTGACGCGGTACTGCTCCACCGTCAGTTTGTCCCGAATGGACTCTGCTGCGGGCTTTTGGTAGTCGCCCGGATCGATGCGAAGCTTGGAGAACAGTTCCATCTCCGCCCGCGGGATGTGGCAATAGCCGTTCGGATTCTTTTCCAGATAATCCTGATGGTATTCCTCGGCGGGGTAGTAGTTTTTCAGCGGCCCGATCTCCACGAAGAATTTCTTGCTGCGCCCCCGCTCAATCTCCGCGATGCGCTCTACGGTCTCCCTCGCCCTGTCGTTGGTATAGTAGACGCCGGTCTGGTACTGGCTTCCGATGTCATTCCCCTGCCGGTTCTCCACCGTGGGGTCGATGACGTAGAAATACGCCAGCAGCAGCGCGTCAAGGCTCACCTGTTCGGGGTCGTACTCCACCCGCACGGTTTCACGGAATCCCGTGCCGCCCTTGCAGACGGTCCGATAGTCCGCGTCCGCCTCGCAGGTGCCGTTGGCATAGCCGCTCTGGGCGTCGATGACGCCGGGAATAGACTGCATCAGCTGTTCCATGCCCCAGAAGCAGCCGCCTGCCAGATATATGACATGTTCCGTGGTATCCATATACATGCTCTCCTCACCGGACGTATCTGAGGACTGTCCGGCTGTTTCCATATCCTGTGCTTCCTTTCCCTGCGGCATAGGCTTTTGATTGGCTGTGCAGCCGCTCAGCAGCAACGCCGCAGCAAGCAGAAGCGGCAATCCTCTCCGAATCATGGTGTTTCCTCCTTTCGAGAGAAATCGGTTTGCTCCGCGCCTTCAGCGGTCCTGCATCCCTCCGCCGTACGGCCGCAGGAGCATCCCAAGCAGCAGCCCGAAGGCGACACCGAAGCCGATGGCGAGCTACGGGTTGGACGTAATGGCGCAGGCGCCCGTAGCGCAGCCTACATAGCGGTAGTACAGCCAGTCGCCGACGCCGCCGGCCAGCGTCAGTGCGGCGGGAAACAGAACGACTGCCGGCTTACACGACGTCTCGTCCATTGAGACCTCCTGTTCGAGATCCCGCTCTCAGCCCATATCGGCAGCAAGCGCCTGATCGATGAGCTTTTGCAGCGCTTCCGCCTGGTTCTTTTCTGTGATGGCGCCCACGATGGGCTCACCCACGATATTGCCGTTGCGGTCAACCACATAGGTGGTGGGGTAAGCGAAGATGTTCGTTGTGAACTTGCCGGCCTCGCCATCGGAAGCGAAATACACATTCTGATAGGTCGCGCCCTTCTTGGCCAATACGTCTTTTGCTTCGGAAATTGCCGCCTCGTCGCCATCCAATGTGAAGGTGTTGACACCGATGAGTGCGCCGCCCTTCTCCGCAAGCTCCTTGTTCAGTGCGTCCAGTTCGGCAAGCTCACCCACACAGGGATTGCAGGTGGTGAACCAGAAATTCACTACGGTGACGGCATTGCCGGAGAACAGCGTATCGCTCTTGACCTCGTTCCCGTCCAGATCCTTTCCCTCAAAGGCGGGGAACTTCTGCTGGCTGCCGTCATTGGGAGGCGTCATCATGTTGTCGCCCGCAGGCACGCTCATGCCGTCGCCGGAGGGCGTCTGACCGCAGCCAGGGAACTTCTCCTCCAGAGCGGCGACCTTGACTTCAATGCTGCGGATCGTTTCGCCGTCCTTCTGCAGCAGCTTCAGCTCGTCCTCGGTGAACTCATCCTTTGCGCTTTCGATCGTTTTGAGCAGGAAGTCGCCGTAGTTGCTGCCGTCCTCGATCATCGTAGAGCCCTTGTCAGCGGAAAGGAAAACCTTTTCCCAAAGCGCACTGTTCTCGTTCAGGATCGCAGTTTCGGCATCCATCAGCTGGGTGTGCAGTGCCGTCGCTTCCTCAGCGGTGGCCACCTCTTTTGCCAGAAGGTCATCGATCGCGGTAGCCGCGTTGTCTTCAGTTGCCATGTTGCCTCCGTTCGCTTGCGGCTTGCTGCAGGCAGCAAGGCTGAGCACCAGCGCGACGAGGAGCAGTGCGGTCAGAATTTTGGTCGTTTTCATGATTTTTTCTCCTTTACAATATCATTCATTTGCTTATTTGTTTTCTCCGGGAGAACGGTACCCTGCTTTCCCGTGCCAAAGCCGCAGCGGAAGCGCACGGCATTGGTCGGACAGGCTCGGACACACATCCCGCAGCGGATGCACTCGGTATGGTTCGGGGATTTCGTTACGTCCACGTCCATTTTGCAGGCTTTTGCGCATTTCCCGCAGGAAATACACTTGCTCTGATCCACCTTCATCTGAACCAGGGAGACCTTATTCAGCAGCGCATAGAACGCGCCCAGCGGGCAGATCCACTTGCAGAAGGGCCGATAAAACAGCACGCTGAGCACGATCACCACCAGCAAAATGCCGAACTTCCACGTAAACAGGCTGCCCAGCGCCGCACGGATGCCGGAATTGGCAAGAGACAGCGGAATTGCCCCCTCCAGCACGCCCTGCGGGCAGAGATACTTGCAGAAGAAGGGATCCCCCATGCCCACATCGTTTACAAGGAACGCCGGGAGCAGGAATACCATCACCAGCAAAATAGCATATTTCAGGTATCGCAGGGGCTTGAGCTTCCTTGTAGACAGCTTTCTTGACGGAATCTTGTGCAGCAGCTCCTGAAACCAGCCAAAGGGACACAAAAAGCCGCAGATAAAGCGTCCCAGCAAAACGCCCAGCAGAATCAGAATTCCTGTGATATAATAGGAAAAGCTGAATTTCGACGAGCCTACCACCGCCTGAAAGGCCCCGATGGGACAGGCGCCGGAGGCTGCCGGACAGGAATAGCAGTTGAGTCCCGGCACACAGACGGTCTTCCCCGCGCCCTGGTACAGCCTGCCCTTAAGAAAATTCGGCAGATGCAGATTGGTCAATAAGGCCGCACCCGCCTGGATCCAGCCCCGGAAGCGCGCCAGAAACTGTGATACGCCCGTAAACTTCTTTTTACCCAATGCCAACACACTCCAGACACCTGTCTCTTATACACATCTGACGCTGCCGACGAATAGAGAG
>ERZ1503932.213-NODE-213-length-15498-cov-4.490125_pt1 | contig 15498 bp, 8 predicted proteins | sample MGYA00572251_ERZ1503932 | MGnify/ENA primary metagenome ERZ1503932 (study PRJEB39906, sample SAMEA3182112) | gut metagenome | biome: human; feature: gut; material: Stool; isolation source: human stools | place: Canada | collected 2013-05-06 ... | reverse complement strand
CTCTATTCGTCGGCAGCGTCAGATGTGTATAAGAGACAGACGGAGAACGAGCGAGAATCCCCGACCTGAAATTCAGCTTGCTACTGAAACGGCAATGACAGTCAGAATGATAATGATACTTCTCTACGGAGCTGGCGGAGTACCCGGCAGAGGTGAGATTCCTATGATACGGTTTCGCAAACCGTAACCTTAGTGCTTCCCGTACAAAGCGAATCGCTTTCCGCAGGGGGTGTTGAGAACAAATACTGCGGTCTTTACATAGCCGCCTCTTATTGAGGCAGGCTGTGAAATCTATGAAAGGAGGTAAAGCCGGAGATGTCAAACTGCAAGACGATTGCTATATGCAATCAAAAAGGCGGTGTGGGCAAGACCACGACTACGGTTAATTTAGGCGTCGGACTGGCTATGCAAGGGAAAAAGGTGCTTCTGATTGACGCTGATCCGCAGGGCGATTTAACGACCTGTCTCGGCTGGCGGGATACCGACAGCCTTTCCGTAACGCTGACTGAGAAGTTACAAACGATCATATCGGAGCAGGAGCAAAATCCCTTTGACGGTATTCTGCACCATAAAGAGAAGGTAGACCTTGTACCGTCCAATCTCAGCCTATCTTCATTGGAAATGACACTTGTAACGGCGATGAGCCGAGAGAGCGTCCTGAAGAATTATCTGAGCCTTGTAAAAGACAAGTACGATTATGTCCTTATTGACTGTATGCCGAGCTTGGGTATGATTACCTTCAACGCTCTAACGGCGGCGGACAGCGTGATTATCCCCGTTCAGGCGCAGTATCTTCCTGCTAAGGGAATGACGCAGCTTTTGGGGACGATTGCGAAAGTGAGGAAACATACAAACGCCGATTTGAAAATCGACGGTATTCTGCTGACGCTTGTGGACGGAAGGACAAATCTTGCGAAAAGCACAGTGGAAGCACTCAGGGAGAATTTCGGCAGCCATATCAGGATATATAGATCAATGATTCCGGCAGCCGTAAAAGCCGCAGAGGTATCTTCTAAAGGGACAAGTATCTACGCCTATGAGCCGAACAGTCCGGTGTCTAAGGCTTACACCAGTTTCACAAAGGAGGTGTTAGCCGATGGCAGGCAGAAAGAGCGACTTCACGCTGCCCACGAACACGCTCGATGAGCTGTTTTCCTCTCAGGAGGAAAGGGATGAAGCGAAGCTGTCAAAAATTAGGGATATTCCGCTTGAGGAAATCGACGATTTTCCCGACCACCCGTTTAAGGTGCGGGAAGATGAGGATATGTTTCAGCTTGTGGAAAGTATCAAAGAGCGTGGCGTGATTACTCCCGCTACCGTAAGGCAGAAGGGGGACGGCAGATACGAGCTTATTTCAGGACACAGGCGAAAAAAGGCTTGTGAGCTTGCCGGATTTGAAACGCTCAGATGTGAGGTGGTAGACCTTGACCGTGATGAAGCAACGATTTTAATGGTCGAAAGCAACTTCCAACGGTCGCAGATACTTCCCTCGGAGAAAGCTCACGCATATAAAATGCGGCTTGACGCTATGAAAAGACAGGCAGGCAGACCGAGAAAAGAAAATTTAGTCCCAGTGGGACAAAATTATTCAAGGGAAGAACTTGCGTCTCAAAGTGGCGAGAGTCAAACGCAAATCCAGCGTTATGTACGCCTGACCAACCTTGTTCCTGAACTGCTTGAATTTGTAGACGAGGGCAGGATTAAAATGCGCCCCGCCGTTGAGCTGTCCTATCTGAACGAGGATTGCCAGAGGGATTTGGTGGACGAAATCGACTTGAACGATTGTACCCCGTCCCACGATCAGGCAATCCGTATGCGGAAGTTTTTCGAGGAAGGCAAGCTGACAACAGAAGCGATTTCTGCGATTATGAGCGAGGAAAAGCCGAATCAGCGTGAGAAGATTGTTTTGCGTGGGGATAGGGTGCGAAGCCTGATCCCGAAAAATATCCCCATCAACCAAACGGAGGAGTATGTCTGCAAGGCGCTGGAGCATTACAACAAGTTTTTGCGTAACCGTGCCGAGCGTGACAGCAGGTAAGGCGGAGTGTGTTTTTCTTCTTCCCCTTCCTCACACTCCAACCCCTAAACTATCTCACTATCCGAAAGAATAAAACTATCTCACATACTTACAGCTATCTCACCTAACTCAATCTATCTCAGAAAAACGCACCATTCCAAAGCACAGGAGGTATGCCCTATGATGTAAGATTAACCTTCGTTTCACACCTTTGCCTGAAATGCTGTTTCGCATTACAATGGCGGCAGAAAAGGAGTGAAACGCAATGAAAACAAAAACGATTGTTTTTTTATTGGCTCTTTTGCTGACTGTTCTTGCAGGCTGCAACAATGCCCCGCCGAATGAAGATACGCCGCAGCCGTTTTCTTTTTCGGAGAGTGTTCAAAGCACCTCTGAATCCGAAACGCCTGCTGGAAAGGAAAGCAAGGAGGTTGAAACAACGCCTGAAGCCGTGCAGGAAGTAAAGCCGGAAAAGCAGGAAGAAACGACGGAAACGGATACGGTCAGCTCCGAACAGCCTCAGACTGTTTCTGAAAGCGGGCAGGCGGCACAGTCCGCCGAACAGCCCGATAAAGCGGATAAGACCGAACATTCCGTATCCACATCGCAGCCGGATATTCCAAAAGAAAGCGAAACGCTTGAGCCGCCTGAAACGGAAGAAACACCGAGCAAAACCGAAACCGACTTTGACATTGACTACTGGATTTCCTTTGCAAAAGGCTACGCTCAGAGTGTGGGACTTCTGTTAGACAGCGAGGCAATTTACTGTTGGGATAATCCGATCCGAGCCGGAGCGCACTGCAAATATCTTGAAAGGGATATTCACAGCCGCTTGGATCGGTACAAGGCTGACGAAGAAATCACAGCCGTATGGATTTGGGCGGAGGAAGTCTCTGACGGAATCTACGACATCTATATCGGCTATGCTTAAATTTAATATTCCATTTTGAGGACGCACCGAAAAAAACGGTGCGTTTTTCTTTTTCAAGGAGGATTTCAGATGAAAATTAAGAAACCAAAGCGCATTATGTCGCTGTTTCTTGCAGCGCTGATGTGCGTGACTTCCCTTGTAGGGATTGGTACGACTGCCTATGCCGCAGAGGAAACGGACGATGTGTACCTTATCTCATATCCCCGTGATGGGGACTCGAATTACAACGCCGAATGGGGACACGGCAGCCTTACCTTTATGAACGGCTGGAAAACAGGCACTTCCCGTTATACAACCGTCCGTGCGATGGGATCGTACAACGGAAATATCTGCTACTGTATTGAGATCGGCGTCCCGCAGCAGACCGGAGACAGCTTTACCAAAAAGGGCGAGGATTTTTGGGACAACTACCCTGCGTCCTATAACAGCACCATTTCTCCTGACGATATTAAGCTGTTCATTGGTCGTATCTTCCAGTACGGCTATACGGGAACAATCTCAACCTCGTGGCGTTCTCAGAACGAGGGCGGCGATAAGCTGGCTCACGCAGTCGCTACACAGCTTCTCATTTGGGAAACCGTGATCGGCGAGCGTGATGAAAACTTTAACAAGGTCAGCACAGGCGGCAAGGACGCTGTTCTGGATCAGATCAGCCGCAACCACCCGCTTTATGACAAGATTATGAGCTACTACAATTCAATGGCTGCAAGTGTGCAGAAGCATTCCAAGCTGCCGAGCTTCCTTTCCAAAACGCCGGGAAGCGCACAGGAAATTGAGCTTAAATGGGATGGCTCTAAATACACGGTTACGCTGACGGACAGCAACAATGTCCTTTCCGGATATAAGTTTTCGTCCAATAATTCGGGTGTTCAGTTCTCCGTAAGCGGCAACAAGCTGACGATCACTGCTGAAAAAGCGCCGAGCGATGGGCTGACGATTACCGCAGAGAAAACAGCTCAGAGAAAAGGCGTTATCACTTGGACGGACGGTATCTATGGGCCGAACGGCGGTGTGCAGGATACCGTAACCTATGCTCAGACGGTCAATGATCCGGTTAAGGGATTCCTTAAGTTAAAGGTTTCCTATGGATCAGCGAAAATCGTCAAAACCAGTGAGGACGGAAAAGTTGACGGTATTTCCTTCCGTATTCAGGGCAACGGCATTGATAAAACCGTTAAGACAGAAAACGGCGGTCAGATTCAGGTCGATAACCTAATGCCCGGAGTATATACCGTAACCGAGCAGGAATATGACCGTTACGAGCCGCAGGAGTCCCGCAGAGTAACCGTAGTTGCGGGGCAGGTTGCGACTGTCAACTTCAACAACACACTGAAGCGTGGCGATATTGAGGTTATCAAATCCTCGGAGGATAATTTCAATGAGGGTGTGACCTTCCACCTTTACGGAACATCGCTCTCCGGCATTGCCGTGGACGAGTATGCCGTTACGGATAAAAACGGTGTGGCGACCTTTGAAGATGTGCTGATTAGCGGCACTACGCCGTACACCATCGAGGAAGTGGATACCGCTATTCGCTATGTTGTTCCCGCAGATCAGACCGCACCCGTCAAGTGGAATGAAGTCACTACCCGCAATTTCACGAATATCCTGAAAAAGTTTACCGTTACCGTGACCAAGAGCGACGCTGAGACGGGAACGGCTCAGGGGAACGCCTCGCTTGCAGGTGCAAAATACGGGATTTTCAAAGGCGACCAGCTCATTGACGAATACTATACCGATGAAAACGGTCAGTTCGTCACGCAAGAATATATCTGCGGCTCGGATTGGACGATTAAGGAACTGGAGCCGAGTGAAGGTTATTTGCTCGATCCGACCGTCCATAAGGTCGGCGCAGAGCCGGAGCTTTATACCATCGAGCATAATCAGACCGCAAATGATGTAACGGAACAGGTCATCAAGGGCAATATCGCCATTATCAAACATACGGACGATGGCGAGACGCAGATCGAAACACCCGAAGAAGGCGCAGTTTTTGAAGTGTATCTCAAGTCCGCAGGCTCTTTTGCAGACGCAAAGGAATCCGAGCGTGATACGCTCATTTGTGATGAAAACGGCTTTGCACAGACAAAGGATATGCCTTACGGCACATATACCGTCCATCAGGTATCCGGTTGGGAAGGCAGGGAGCTGATGGACGATTTTGATGTGTTCATCGCAAAGGACGCTCAGACCTACCGCTATCTGATTAACAACAGTAATTTTGAAAGCTATATCCAAGTAGTCAAGGTAGACGCAGAAACGGGCAAGACCATTCCCTATGCGGGCGCAGGATTCCAGATTTATGATCCGTCCGGCAATCTTATCACGATGGAGTTTACTTATCCTACCCCGACAACCGTTGACACTTTCTATACCGACGCTAACGGCTCGCTCGTAACGCCGGAAAAGCTGCCTTATGGTCAGGGCTTTTCTATCGTTGAGGTACAAAGCCCTTATGGATATGTCCTTGATTCCACACCCGTCTATTTTGATGTCACGGAAGAAAATTCTTCTGAGGAAAGCGGGGTAACAGTGATTAAAGTTGAAAAAACCAATATGCCGCAGAAAGGCACAATCAGCATTGAAAAGACGGGCGAGGTATTCTTCGGCGTTTCGGTAAGCGGCGGGACAGATGAAAACGGGCAGGAACTTCCCGTTATCTATCAGCCGGTTTATGAAACACAGGGACTGCCTGATACCGTTTATGAAATCCGTGCCGCCGAAGATGTGGTAACGCCAGACGGAACTCTCCGATACAGCAAGGGCGAGCTGGTCGATACGGTTACGACCGACGAAACCGGCTTTGCAAAAAGCAAGGAACTCTACCTCGGAAAATATGAGGTAAAAGAGGTCAAGGCAGGTTATGGAATGGTGTTGAGCAGTGAAGTCCATACCGTAGAACTCATTTACGCCGGACAGAATGTAGCTGTAACCGAAACGGCGACTTCCTTTGTCAATGAACGGCAGAAGGTTGAGGTAAGCCTTGAAAAAGCGTTGGAGACAAACGAGCTGTTTGGTATCGGCAATAACGGAGAAATCAAAAAAATCAGCTTCGGCTTGTTCGCCGATGAGGAGCTTGTATCCGCAAGCGGCACTTCCATTCCGAAAGACGGACTGCTTGAAATCATCACGCTTGATGAAAACGGCAGAGCGACCGTAGGGACTGACCTGCCTTTGGGCAGCTATTATGTAAAAGAGCTGGCGACAGACGAGCATTATCAGCTCAGCGGCGAAAAATATCCCGTTGTATTTGAGTATGCGGGACAGGAAGCCGCAACGGTTGTGATTGCCGTAAATGACGGAGAGCCGATGGAAAACAAGCTGATCTACGGCTCGGTTTCCGGCAAAAAGGTTGACGAGAATGGCGAGGGACTCGGCGGTGCGCTCATTGGTCTGTTTAAGAGCAATGATGTGGAATTTACCGAAGAAAATGCCCTGATGACCGCCGTATCCGGCGACGATGGCAGCTTCGCCTTTGAGAATGTGCCTTACGGAAACTGGTATATCCGTGAGATCAAGCCGATTACTGGATTCGTCCTTAACGAAACGGTCTATGATGTGAACATCTCAGAGAATGAGCAAGTTGTTGAGATTGAAATCGTCAATGAGTTGCTGCGTGGCAACATCGCTCTTACGAAGGTGGACGCTGAATATACCGATACGAAGCTGACGGGCGCTGTGTTTGAAGTCTATAAGGACACCAACGATAACGGCGAGCTGGACAGCGAGGACGAGCTGATCGGCACACTGACCGAAAAAGAAATCGGGCAGTATGAAATGAACGATTTACTCTACGGACGCTACTTCATTTTGGAATCAGCAAGTCCGGATTCGTATATCCGTGACGAGGGCGTGTACGAGGTATTCATCGACACGGACGGAAAGACCTATCAGGTGGAAAACACAGAGGGCAAAGGCTTTGCAAACGAGCCTATGCGTGGGAACTTAAAAATCGTGAAAACATCGTCTGACGGAAAGGTGGAAGGTTTTGCTTTCCGCATTACCGGAGCAAACGGATATGATGTTACCCTTGAAACAGATGAAAACGGCGAAATCTTCCTCGAAGGTCTGCGGATCGGCGAGTACAAGATTTCCGAAGTAAATAATTCTGTTTCCGCTATGTATATCCTGCCTGCTGACAAGGAAGCTGCGGTACAGGTAGGCTCTACCACGGTCGTTGAAATGCACAATGAGCTGAGAGATACGCCGAAAACTGGAGATAACAGCAAGCTCGGTCTTTGGCTTGCTCTTGCGGGCGTATCGGTAGCAGGCATTGCGGCTTGCGGTATCATCGGCTTTAAGAAAAAGAAGAAGGAGGATAACTAATGGAACTGAAAGCGATTATCGGAATTGCTTTGGTCGTCTTTATCGTAGGCGGCTTTATCTTTTTGCAGATCCGTAACAGAAAGAAAAAGTAAGAACTTCTGCGGGGGCGGGGCTTAAAAACTCCGCCCCCTTTTTCTATTTTGGGAGGCTTAAATGAGAAACCTTAAAACGATTGAAAACCGAGTGCTTGCGGTGTTAAAGGAACACCCCGAAGCACGAAATGACGATATGAAGCTGTATCTGCTCGTCAGCAAGGCGTGTATCTATGATACCCACGGTATCAGCCATTTCAGTTTTGAAGATGTGATGAGCAATTACAAGGCTTACGGTATCCCCTGCTTTGAGAGTATCCGAAGGACAAGGCAAAAAATACAGGCGAAGTACCCTGAACTTGGCTGTTCCCCCGAAGTACGCAGGGCAAGGCATAAAATGCAGCGTGTCTATTCTGACTACGCTAAAAACTAAGATGGGAGGTAAAAGAAAATGGCAGCGAAGAAAAACGCAAACACCGCTTTGCAGCAGAAAGTAAAGGTGCTGGCGAAGCTCTATGATTCCGGCTGTAAAACGGAAAAGGATTTGAAGGGGCTGAGCCTGCAAAGCATTTTGAAAATCCCCGATATATCCGTTTCCGATATGACGGTTATCACAGAGCTTCAGGAGCAGATCGCAAAAAACAGGCTCTTTTCCTATTTGGGAGGTGCGGATGATGAGCAGGAATCAAAGCAAAATGAATAAGGAAAAACAGATTTTTGAGAATCAAATAAGCCTGATTCTCAGGGAAGATAAGACTTTGGAGATTTATGTAGGCGACAGTCTTGCCGCCGAAATTTCCGATGGACGGCTGGATATGGAGTTTGCAAAAGAAATTCTGGAAGGGCTTGATTATGAAATCAACGAAAGTAGTTTCACAATCCGACCGCTTCATACGGACGAACAAAAATACACTTACAAGCAGAGTACGCAGATCGAGGGACAGACCGGAAATATCGGTTATCTTCGTGGCGACTTCGGCGCAGGCGGCAAAGAGTTCTTTTCCTCTTGGTTTGACCACAGGCGGGATTTGAAAACGGACGAGTTCAAAAGCGAGCTGGACGAGGTTATCAACGCCCTTCGTTCCGAAGAATATGGGCTGTTAAAGAGCCGCACGGTTATGGCGCAGTATGCAGAGAAATATCCCGACAGCGCCTTTCAGGGCAACTATGCGACCGAGTACGGTTTCCGTACCGACACCGAAAAATACAGCTTCCTGATACGGTGCAATCCTGCCCGTGGGGACTACAATTTTTACTGCTACTGCTATGTGCGGGAATGGCTCGACCGCCATATGGAAAAGGCGAGCCGTGGAATCCGCTTTATTACGCCGGATTACAAAGAAAAATTCAAAATCCCCGATGGAGATAAAATCCGCATTACCTTGAGCGACGGAGAACAGCTTGCCCGCCCCTCCCGATATATTGACGACTATCATTTAGAGGTTGGCAGCAACCTCTACCATATCTGCGAGTTCGCCGAACGGATGGAGCAAAACGGCAATACCGTGATACCACTCCGTTCTTCTCTGCCGGAGCAGTGCTATGTGTTCGTGCAGACGGAAAACTGCGCCGGCATTGTCAAAAAGGGCGAAAGCGGATTTTACCGCACGGATATTCAGGGCGGCAAGCCCAGTGAAACAAACGCCCTTGTGAATGAGATGAACGAAAAACTCGGCTTGTCGAAAGGTCAGGCAGAAGCAATGAAGGCAGGCTCAATGTTCGGTTGGGATACCCCTGCTGCCGATCCGAAAAGTTATGATAAAAACGGTATTCCCGTAAAACCGAAACAGAAAGACTATGAAAGATAGGAGGTGCATAACCGATGGCACGAAAGTACGACCTGATTTCCGAGCTGTACCGCCGTACCGCACACGCTGTTGTTTCCGATGTTCAGAACTGGCAAGCCTTTTTACGCTGCGCCTGCCGGAACTACCGTCTGCGCTTTGACGAGCAGCTTCTCATCTACGCCCAAAGACCGGACGCAACGGCGGTATTGGAAATCGAGCGATGGAACGATAAATTCGAGCGTTGGGTAAACCGTGGCGCTAAGGGTATCGCCGTATTTGAGGACGCCGACCGGAGCAGGCAGCGCTTAACCCATTACTTCGATATTTCCGATACCCACGAAAGCCGCTATTCCCGCCCCGTTCCGATTTGGGAGATGAAGCCGGAATATACGGATGATGTGATCGAATCCCTTGAAAGCACCTTCGGCGAGCTGGAAAACAGGGAAAGCCTTGCGGACGCAGTGCTGAGCGCCGCTAAAAACGCTGTGGAAGATAATATTCCCGACTATTTGGGCGATCTGATGTATGCCGCAGATGATAGCTTCCTCTACGGTCTTTCGGAGGATATGATTACCGCTATGTATAAAAAGGCGGTAACAAACAGCGTGGCGTATATGATGATGACAAGGCTTGGAATAGATACCGAGCCGTTTTATGAAGCGGAGGATTTTTCCGTTATCACAAATTTCAATACGCCCGAAACCTTAAACGCCCTCGGCATTGCGTCAAGCGATATTGCGGAGATGGGGCTTGGGGAAATCTCCCGTACTGTTCTTGCTCTTGAAAGGCAAAATCGCATCATTGCGGACAGAGAAAAACCTGATTACAATAAGGCTGAAAATAAAAGCGAAAGGAGCTTTGAAAATGAACGAGCTGACATACACAATGCAGGGCGATTACAATCTTCCCGACCTGACAATGCCGCAGCAGCCGGAGGTAACTTTGGGCAGGTACGCTCAGATGAGGCGGAAATTTCTCAAAGAACACCACAAAATCCGATACTACAATCTTCTGACGAGCTGCACCCTGACACAGCATTTAGCGGAAACAGAGCAGACAGCGATGAAGCTGGAAGAAACCCTGATGAAGCAGATGGCGGCGCAGGAGGGCTTGACCGAGAGCCTGAAAGCGGCGGATATGATGAAGTGGGTGCAGGGAATGAACAATCTGAGGAACAGAGTGCAGGAGATCGTGAAAGCGGAGGTCATCTTCGCTTAGATTATTATGACCGAAGCAACGAGGACAAAAGCCTGCTGTTTTTCAGCGGGGACGATACCATTCGTGAAATCCTCGGCACAACTCCTCACCTAAAAGCCTCGAAAGAGGAAATTTATGCTTTCTATGAAAGCAATCCCGATAACGCCGCCCGTACCGAATATATCAAGGGTGTTTTCAATAACGACTATACCGAACTGATTTTGAGCGACGGGCGGCGAGTCGGGTACAAAACTTGGCAGAATGTGCTCCAGCTTTGGGAGGGAAATTACGATAACAGAACAGCACAAAGTTTCTATGATTGGGGCGTGATTGCACAATACTTTGAAGCAATGCGGCTTCTCGGTGAATTGCAGGACACGATGAAGCCATTACCGTCTATGGACGGACAACTGAATTTTTTGGAAATGCAGGCAGAGGAAAAGACCTCTGCTTTTTCTTTTTCTCAGGAGATTATCGACGCTGTTCTCACTCGTGGTAGCGGCGTATCTGAGGGAAAGTTCCGTATCTATGAGCAGTTTGAAAAAAGTTTGTCCGCAAAAGAAAACGCCGATTTTCTGAAAGAGGAATACGGTTGGGGCGGTGCTTATCCCGTGATTGTCGGCGCAGGCATTGATGAGCAGCACGACGGAAAAGGCATTTTGATCTCAAAAGGTATTGGCAATGACAAGCCGCATATCCGGCTGAATTGGACTCAGGTAGAAAAGCGGATTGCCGAGCTGATACGCCTCGACCGTTATCTCAATCCAAAGGAAAAAGAGATTTATCCACAGTGGCTCCAAAAGCAGGAGGAACGCCGAGCGGAACTTGCCGAAGAACAGAGAAACCGTGAAATCCTCTACTCTGCTCCACCCGAACTGGAATCGGCGCAGGCGGCTGAAAGAGAGCCGCAGCAGGAAGCACACTACGCCTATCATCTCGGCGATACGGTATATATGGGCGCTGACGAATACGAAATCCTTGCCTTTGATGATAAGCGTGTCGTTCTTCACGATATGCAGTATCCGTTATTCCAAAAGGAATTGGAACGGGCGGAATTTGACCGCAGGGTGCGGGAAAACCCGATGAACGACCACTTGAAGGTAACGAATCAAACGGCGGTTGCAGAGCAGCAGCCTCGTTTCAATTCTATCGAGTTTGAAAAGCTCATTCCCCATAATATGCGTTTCAAGGAAACCGCTTTGGTAAACGGCAATGAGATGTATTGGGTAACGCAGGAGATTTTTACTGCCGGGGATTTAAGAAAGTTCCAGCAGGCTGTTCAGAGCTACAACGGGGATATTAAAAAATTCTATGTTACACCCCGTGATCTAAGCCCGTCCTACTCTTTTGAGGAGGATATGAAAAACAAGGTTTTGGCAGTCATCACTCCCGACACTATCCTGCAAGACGATTATATTCAGGCTGTCCGAAACGAAGGACTCGGCGATTACCTTCAGCCGGAGGAAAAAGCTGAACCGGCTGAATCGCCCGCCTTTAACATTGGTATGGGGTATCTCGGAAACGGTCTTACTGTCTGGAACAGAGCCGTTGAAGAAAACGGAGATTACCAAACGATTGCTCATATCAGCAGCGAGGGCGAAATCCGCTACTATGTGGACGGTCTGCCCGATGATGTAGTGTCAAGGATTGAGCAGGCAGCGGCACGGGAACATCAAAAAGCTCTGTTTGCAGCCTCATATCAGGTGGGAGACAGAGTGTATTTGGAAGGAAAGCCTTTTGAAATCACACGGGTAGACGATTGGAATGTTGAGCTGATGGATCGCTCTATACAAAATCCGCAGCCTCGTTTGGAACGCAAGGACAGCTTTATGCGCCTTGTTCAGCAGAACGAGCGCAGCAGCTTTACGGACACTTATCGTGAGTACAGCGAAATCAAGGAAGATAATCCTGACAGTCTTGTGCTGTATCAAATGGGCGATTTCTTTGAAGCCTACGGTGAGGACGCACAGACCGTAAGCGAAGCGCTGGAATTAAATCTTGCTTCCCGTTCCATCGGCGGCAATCAGCGAACACAGATGTGCGGCTTTCCGTCAAACCGCTTGGAAACCTATGTCAATATGCTGCTTGACCGTGGCTTTGATGTGTCGGTCTGCTCTTTGGAAAACGGAGAGCGCAGCACCCGAAATATCGTATCGACTAATAAAGAAGATCCAGTGCAGTCGCAGCCAGTCGGAAGGATCGACTATCTTCATACGGACGGAACGGTGCGGGAAAGCATTGAATACACCAGTCCCTATCAGTTCGCAAGCGACATAAGAGAGGAAACATATTACGGTGTGCCTTTTAAGGTGGTTTTCTATAAAGACAAGGAAGGCAATACCATATCAAGAGAGTTTGCAGAGCATCTTGATCCGCCGGCGCAGAGCATAGAAATCATTGATTCGCCCTATCTTGCAAAGGACAGGGCAGATGAAATGCTCAGGCAAGCGGAGCATATTGCGGCAGAAAATACGCTCCCGCCCGACGAGAGATTTTTCGTCATTGAAACCGATGAGGGCTATGCCATTTGGGACGATTTGACGGAAGCAATCTATATCGACGATGAGGGCGTCAGCGAGGAATTTAAGAGCGAGTGGCAGGCAAACGACTACTTGGAAGATGTCAAAAAATCTGTTTCCGAAAAGGAAGCTGCCGAATGGCTTTATGTGGAACGGGAAAAGCAGAATACATCTGCCGAACAGCCTGAGCAAAATGAAGCCGAGCCATTCACGCCTGCTTTCAGCCAGCCGAAGCGCTCACGGGTACAGACCTTTGATCTGCACCCTGAAATCCCGTTATCCGAACGGCATACCTTTGACCTTGCTTCCCACGAAGTGCCGGAGGCAGGCAAAAAAGAACGCTTCCGCAGAAATATGGCGGCAATCAATGTGCTGAAGGAATGTGAGTTTGACAACCGCTTTGCAACGCCCGAAGAACAGGAAATCCTCTCACAGTATGTCGGTTGGGGCGGTATTCCAGAAGCATTTGATGAAAATAATTCCTCGTGGGCGGACGAGTTTATCGAGCTTTATACCGCCCTTTCTCCCGATGAGTATGAAAGCGCAAGGGCAAGCACCCTGACCGCTTTCTACACCCCGCCCGTTGTCATTTCCGCAATCTACAAGGCAATGGAGCAGATGGGCTTTCGGGAGGGCAATATCTTAGAGCCTTCCTGCGGGATCGGCAACTTTATCGGTATGCTGCCCCAGTCTATGCAGGACAGCAAAATCTACGGCGTGGAGATTGATAAGATTTCGGCGGGTATCGCACAGCAGCTTTATCAGAAAACCTCGATAGCGGCTTTAGCCTTTGAGGAAGCAAATATCCCCGACAGCTTCTTTGACGCTGTGATCGGCAATGTGCCTTTCGGCGATATTCGAGTGAATGACAGGAGGTATAACAAGCATAACTTTTTAATTCACGACTACTTTTTTGCGAAGTCCTTAGACAAGCTCAGACCGGGCGGCGTGATGGCACTTATTACAAGTAAAGGCACAATGGATAAGGAAAATCCAGCCGTGCGGAAGTATATCGCACAGAGAGCCGACCTGCTCGGCGCAATCCGCCTGCCCAATAACACCTTTAAGGGAAACGCCGGAACAGAGGTCGTTTCGGATATTTTGATATTACAGAAGCGTGACAGACTTATTGACCTTGAGCCGGAGTGGGTACACCTGAATACCGACGAAAACGGTGTGAAGATGAACGCCTACTTTGTCGATCACCCTGAAATGGTATTAGGCGAATGGAAAACCGTGTCCGGCAGATTCGGCGAGGAAGATACCGTTGTATCCTATGAAAATGCTGACCTTGCGGAGCTTTTGGACGAAGCCATCTCCAATATCCACGCAGAGATCACGGATTACGAAGTGGACGAGGAACTGACCGAAGAAGATAACTCCATTCCCGCCGATCCCGAAGTACGCAACTTTTCCTATACGGTTGTGGACAATAAAATCTATTACCGTGAAAATTCCCGAATGACTCCGGTTGAATGTTCGGCAACGGCTGAAAACCGGATTAAAGGTATGATTGCCATAAGGGACAGTGTTCGCAGCCTGATTGAAATGCAGACTGCCGACTATCCAGATTATGAAGTCGAAAAGGAACAGCAGAAGCTAAATGCGCTTTACGATACTTTTTCCAATAAGTACGGACTGATCAATTCCCGTGCGAATGTGTCCGCCTTTTCGCAGGACAGTTCCTTTGCCCTGCTTTCCGCACTGGAGGTGCTGGACGAAAATGGAGAACTGGAGCGCAAGGCGGATATGTTCACGAAGCGGACGATCAAGCCACACACACCCGTTACCTCGGTGGATACCGTCAGCGAAGCGCTTGCCGTATCTATGGGCGAAAAAGCCTGTGTGGATATGGAATATATGTGTTCCCTTACGGGCAAGACCGAGCAGGAAATCTATGAGGAATTAAAAGGCGTTATCTTCCTGAATCCGATGTACGGCTACGGCGGCAGTGATGAGCAAAAGTACCTGATGGCGGACGAATACCTCTCCGGCAATGTGCGGGAAAAGCTCGCTTGGGCGAAAAAATCCGCAGAAGTTTATCCCGAAGATTACAACATCAATGTAGAAGCGCTGGAAAAGGTACAGCCGAAAGACCTGACTGCCAGCGAGATTTTCGTGCAGCTCGGCACGACTTGGCTGCCGGAAGAAGTCGCACAGCAGTTTATGTACGAGTTTTTGGATACGCCCGTTTATGCGAGATGGAATATCAAAGTCCATTACTCAAAGCTGACGGGCGAATGGAATGTGGAGGGAAAATCCTATGACCGTGGGAACCTGAAAGCCTACAATACCTATGGCACAAAGCGTGTCAATGCCTACAAGATTATCGAAGATACGCTCAATATGAAAGATGTGCGTGTCTTTGACTATATCGAAGATGATGAGGGCAAAAAGAAAGCTGTCCTCAATAAAAAGGAAACCGCTATCGCCCAGTCGAAGCAGGAGCTTATCAAGCAGGGCTTTCAGGATTGGGTATGGCGTGATCCCGCAAGACGGGAAAAGCTGGTACGGCTGTATAACGACAAATTCAACAGTATCCGCCCCCGTGAGTATGATGGGAGCCATATCATTTTTAGTGGTATGAATCCGGAAATCGAGCTGCGGGAACATCAGAAAAATGCGGTCGCTCATATCCTTTACGGCGGGAATACCTTATTGGCACACGCTGTGGGTGCGGGCAAGAGTG
>ERZ1503932.211-NODE-211-length-15547-cov-4.340757_pt1 | contig 15547 bp, 10 predicted proteins | sample MGYA00572251_ERZ1503932 | MGnify/ENA primary metagenome ERZ1503932 (study PRJEB39906, sample SAMEA3182112) | gut metagenome | biome: human; feature: gut; material: Stool; isolation source: human stools | place: Canada | collected 2013-05-06 ... | reverse complement strand
TTTTCATTCAGCCCAGGATATAGACGGTGCACATGCGCACGCCGAAGTCCCAGCACTCGGCATAGGTGTCAAAATACAGGTCGATCTTATTGCCCTTGATGCCGCCGCCGATGTCCTCGGCCACGCAGTAGCCATAGACATACTGGCCGTCGTTTGAAACGACATACATCTTCGTGCCGAGCGGGATGACGGTCGGGTCGACCGCGATGGCGCCCACGCGGGCCAGCGTGCCGGAATAGGTGTGGCCGACATAGCCCTCGCAGGTGTAGGCCGTGGCGGAGCAGGTCATCACATCGACGTAGGTGTAGCTCTCGCCGGAGGACGTCATGATGACGTTGCCGCTCGTCTCGGCGGAGCCGTCATAGCGTGAGCCGCCGGAGGACGACGAGCCGGACGAGGAGCTGCCGGAGGCCGTGCCGGAAGAGGCGGCAGGGGCTGCCTGCTCCGCAGGCTCCGGATCGGCGGGCTGCTCCATGATGGTGCGGTCGACGCCGCGGATGACGAGCTGGGTGACGGGCTTCGTTTGGACCGTCTCCTGCACGATGACGCGGGAGACCTCCTTGCCGTTGCGGTAGGTGACCTCGCTCTTGACGTGGGTCAGGCCGTTCTGCCCGGCCACGAGGACGATCTCGGCGCCCGGCTCGAGGTCGGGGTCCTCATAATAATTGACGGGGTAGGGAACGGTCGTGTCCTCCTCCTCGATGCGCGTCTCCGTGTGCACGAGCTCAATGGTCATGCCGTCGTAGGTCTGCGTCTCGCTGCTGCACGAGAGCGTGTCGCCCGCGCCCGGCGTGATGCCCATGCGGGCCAGCAGGGAGCCGGTCGTTTCGCCGTAGGTGCCGATGACGCTCTGCGCGCCGCGGTTGATGACCGTGACCATCTGCATGCGGCGGACGGTGATCTGATTCATGCCGTCGGCATAGCCGGTCTCATAGGTATCCTCCTCCTCGAGCTCGATGCCCGCCTCGGTGAGCACCTCATAGGGATCGGAGCTGTAGGAGCGGTGGACGGTGACGCGGTCGCCGTCCGTGATAATATAGCTGGTCTGGGCAAAGACGGTCTGCGAAAGCAGCGCGCCGACAGCGGCGGCCAGCACCGCGACGACGATGAGCCGCCGCAGCCACGCCCGGCGGCGCGGATGTTGTGTGCTTCTTTGCATGCTTGCCTCCTCCAATTTCTGAGAATTTTCGCTGCAGCGGCCGGTTTTGTTTGCGGGCTGCAACTATTGTTACTATATTGTAACTACCGCGCAATTATAACATTCTTTCACGATTTGTCAAGCTTTTTTCTTATTTTCCTGTTTTCGTCAAACTTTTTGTGCTATTATTTCCGTTTTCCGGCGGACTAGATATCCGCATACACGGCGCGCGGAGGCACAAGATATTGTGAAAGGATTACAAAACGGTTAACATAACGGCCACAAAACGCAACCGCCCCGCCGCAGGCAAAAAACTTTGCCCGCACCGCTTGACACGGCCGGGCAAACGTGCTATATTGGCGATATCAAAGAGGCTGTGACGAAGACCGGAACAGGCCCGGTTGCCCAGAGAGGGAGCGGTTGGTGAAAGCTCCTGCACCCGCCTGCCGCCGAACCGCTTCCGAGCCGCTCCGCTGAACTTCCAGTAGGCTGAGCCGGGTGCGCCCGTTACCGCGCCAACGAGCGGCAGCGCCATGCGCTGCAAGCAGGGTGGAACCGTGGAATACAGGATCTGTATCTCACCCCTGATTGGATCAGGGGTGATTTTTTTGAACCTCTGATAAAATCAACAAGCGTGAATGGCAAGATATTTTTTGTCAAACCAAGGTTTGGGAAACGCCGGAATGCTGGTATGTATTTCAAGTTTTCCGAACCGATGGATTGGCGAAAAAGATCTGGCAGGCACCGCAGTTGATTTTATACAGAGGTTCCCTTATTGCCCCTCAGAATGAAGGAGGAAACACCATGTCCGAAGAAAATCTGTACACGTTTGAAAACGAGGCCTACCGCAAGACGTACTGGCACACCTGCTCCCATGTGATGGCGCAGGCCGTCAAGCGCCTGTATCCGCAGGTCAAGCTGGCCATCGGCCCGTCCATCGACAGCGGCTGGTACTACGATTTTGACGCAGACTTCAGCTTCACGCAGGAGCACCTTGACGCCATTGAGGCCGAGATGAAAAAGATCTGCAAGGAAAAGCTCCCCCTCGTCCGCAGCGAGAAGCCGCGCGCCGAGGCCGTGGCCTATATGGAGTCGCTCGATGAGCCGTATAAGGTCGAGCTCATCAACGACCTGCCCGAGGACGCCGTCATCTCGTTCTACACGCAGGGCGAGTTCACGGACCTGTGCGCAGGCCCGCATCTGGACAGCACCGGCCGCATCAAGGCAAACGCCTTCAAGCTGACGCAGTGCTGCGGCGCTTACTGGCGCGGCGATTCGAAGCGCAAGATGCTCCAGCGCATCTACGGCATTGCCTTCCCGAAGAAGGAGGAGCTGGACGAATACCTGCAGAAGCAGGAGGAGGCCCGCAGGCGCGACCACAACAAGCTTGGCCGTGAGCTGGAATACTTCACGACCGTCGACGTTATCGGTCAGGGCCTGCCCATCCTGCTGCCGAAGGGCGCGCGCGTCATCCAGACGCTGCAGCGCTGGGTCGAGGACGAGGAGGAAAAGCGCGGCTACCTGCTGACGAAGACGCCGCTGCTGGCCAAGCGCGAGCTGTATAAGATCTCCGGCCACTGGGACCACTACCTCGACGGCATGTTCGTCCTCGGCGACCCGCACGACGAGACGAAGGAATGCTTCGCTCTGCGCCCGATGACCTGCCCGTTCCAGTATCAGGTCTACCTGAACCGCGCCCGCTCCTACCGCGACCTGCCGATGCGCCTCGGCGAGACGTCCACGCTGTTCCGCAACGAGGACTCCGGCGAAATGCACGGCCTCATCCGTGTGCGCCAGTTCACGATCTCCGAGGGCCACATCGTGCTGCGCCCGGATCAGCTGGAGGAGGAGTTCAAGCGCTGCCTCGATCTTGCCAAGTACTGCCTCGGTACCGTCGGCCTGCTCGAGGACTGCACGTTCCGCTTCTCGCAGTGGGATCCCGCGAACCCCAACAATAAATATGAGGGCACGGCCGAGCAGTGGAACGAGGCACAGGAGATCATGGGGCGCATCCTCGACGACCTCGACGTGAAGTACACCGTTGGCATCGACGAAGCCGCGTTCTACGGTCCGAAGCTCGACATCCAGTATAAGAACGTCTTCGGCAAGGAGGACACCCTCGTCACCATCCAGATCGACATGCTGCTGGCCGAGCGCTTCGGCATGGAATACACCGACCAGAACGGCCAGAAGGTCCGCCCCTATATCATTCACCGCACGAGCCTCGGCTGCTACGAGCGCACGCTGGCCTACCTCATCGAGAAGTACGCAGGCGCGCTGCCGCTGTGGATGATGCCGACGCAGGTCCGTGTTCTGCCGATCACCGACCGCGCGCACGACTATGCGCAGGAGATCGTCGACCGTCTGCGCGACGCGGGCATCCGCGCCGAGTCTGACTACCGCAGCGAGAAGCTCGGCTACAAGATCCGCGAGGCCCAGATGCAGAAGATCCCGTATATGCTCGTCGTCGGCGACCGCGACATGGAGAACCAGACCGTGTCCGTCCGCACGCGTGCCGGTGTGGATCTCGGCGCCATGAGCGTAGACGATTTCCGCACGAAGTGCCGTGCGGAGATCGACACGAAGGTCCGCGACTAAAAGGAACCGTTCCCCGGAGCACATGCTCCGGGGAATTTTTCGGCACGGCCGCCAGCCGGGCGTTGTAGGGGAGGGACATGTCCCTCCCGGCGCTGCGCTGTCGATTCGTACAGGCCACCGATAAAAACGTAAAAACCAATTGCGTCTGTAGCGGCGCTCGTTGCACAAGGCCGCTGCGCGAGAGAAAAATGTAGCGGCGCTCAGTGAGCGCCTTGGGCAGTTGCAGATTACCGGGGAGTCCGTCGAGCGTACAGGCTTTCAGGTTTGTCATTGCGAGGAGGCGCAGCCGACGTGGCAATCTCGGGAAGGCAGTTACGATTTCGCCGGGAATGCCTTGTTATCCGACCATGTTCTGCGAGATTGCCACGGCCCCTTCGGGGCCTCGCAATGACAAACTTGTAGGCATCGCGCCGCCGAATTACTACCGCAATACCTGCAACTGCCTTAGGCGCTCACTGAGCGCCGCTACAGACGCAATCGGTGCGTGCCATTTTAACGGCGGCTTGTACGGGCTGCAAGTGTATCGCCGGTCGGGGCATGCCCCGACCCTACAATGGCGTTCTGCCGTCCCTTTTTCGGCAAAATTATGAACTTTTTGCAAAACGATAAAAAAGGATTGATTTTGTCCGAAAAAAATCGTAATATATAGACGCGAAACTACAGCAAATGTAGTGCAGAAGTAATTTAGCGGCTGCTCCGGCAGCCGGACAGTTCAAAGAAAGAGGTAATCCAAAATGGCTGAAATCGATCTGAAGCAGTATGGGATCACCGGCACCACCGAGATCGTGCACAATCCTTCCTACGAGATGCTCTTCGCGGAAGAGACAAAGCCCGAGCTCACCGGCTACGAAAAGGGCCAGGTCAGCGAGCTGGGTGCCGTGAACGTTATGACCGGTATCTACACCGGCCGTTCCCCCAAAGACAAGTACATCGTCGTGGACGAGAACTCCAAGGACACCGTGTGGTGGACGTCCGACGCCTACAAGAACGACAACCATCCCATGACCGAAGAGACCTGGAAGGCTGTCAAGGACATCGCTCTGAAGGAGCTGGGCAGCAAGCGCCTGTTCGTTGTCGACGCATTCTGCGGCGCGAACAAGGACACCCGTATGGCCATCCGCTTCATCGTCGAGGTCGCATGGCAGGCCCACTTCGTCACCAACATGTTCATCAAGCCGACGGAGGAAGAGCTGAAGAACTTCAAGCCGGACTTTGTCGTCTACAACGCCTCCAAGGCGAAGGTCGAAAACTATAAGGAGCTCGGTCTGAACTCCGAGACCTGCGTGGCCTTCAACATCACCTCCCGTGAGCAGGTCATCATCAACACCTGGTACGGCGGCGAGATGAAGAAGGGCATGTTCTCCATGATGAACTACTACCTGCCGCTCAAGGGCCTGGCCTCCATGCACTGCTCCGCCAACACCGACATGAACGGCGAGAACACCGCCATCTTCTTCGGCCTGTCCGGCACCGGCAAGACCACGCTGTCCACCGATCCGAAGCGACGAGCACGGCTGGGACGACAACGGCGTGTTCAACTTCGAGGGCGGCTGCTACGCCAAGGTCATCAACCTTGACAAGGATTCCGAGCCCGACATCTACAACGCCATCAAGCGCAACGCCCTGCTCGAGAACGTCACGCTCGACGAGAACGGCAAGATCGACTTTGCCGACAAGTCCGTCACCGAGAACACCCGCGTCTCCTACCCGATCAACCACATTCAGAACATTGTCCGCCCGATCTCCTCTGCGCCCGCTGCGAAGAACGTCATCTTCCTGTCCGCAGATGCCTTCGGCGTTCTGCCTCCCGTTTCCGTCCTGACCCCGGAGCAGACGAAGTACTACTTCCTCTCCGGCTTCACCGCGAAGCTGGCCGGCACCGAGCGCGGCATCACCGAGCCGACCCCGACGTTCTCTGCCTGCTTCGGCCAGGCCTTCCTCGAGCTGCATCCGACGAAGTACGCCGAAGAGCTCGTCAAGAAGATGGAAAAGAGCGGCGCAAAGGCCTATCTGGTCAACACCGGCTGGAACGGCACCGGCAAGCGCATCTCCATCAAGGACACCCGCGGCATCATCGACGCCATCCTGAGCGGCGCGATCCTGAACGCCCCCACGAAGAAGATCCCGTACTTCAATTTCGAGGTCCCCACGGAGCTGCCCGGCGTCGATCCGAAGATCCTCGATCCGCGCGACACCTATGCTGATGCTTCCCAGTGGGACGAGAAGGCAAAGGATCTGGCCTCCCGCTTCGTCAAGAACTTCGTCAAGTACGAAGGCAACGAAGCCGGCAAGGCTCTGGTCGCCGCAGGCCCGAAGGCTGAGTAATTGCATATTTTCCGAACAGGCCGCAGCAATGCGGCCTGTTTTTTACTGCCGGAAAATCCCTTCCGACTTTTCCGGCAATCGGACCGCAGTCCGCTGCGCGCACGGATCGTCCGCCTGCGGGCGGCGAACTCTGCGAGGCTTTTTTGCACACCGAAATGGACTTGCGATGCGCCTGCGCATCCCCTGTCACGCAAAATTCTCTGCGCCGAGGGCTACCATTTTTCCGTCAAAGCTGGTATAATGGGGAAAAAATCTGCTTGCAGCAGGGAAGGGAGCATATTATGGGTCTGATCAAAGCCGGTGTCGGCTCGCTCGGCGGTACGCTCGCCGATCAATGGAAGGAATTTTTCTACTGCGACGCGCTGTCGCCGGAGGTGCTGGCCGTCAAGGGCCAAAAGCGCGTCTCCGGGCGCAGCTCCAACACGAAGGCCAGCGACAACATCATCTCCAACGGCTCCGTCATCGCCGTGGCGGACGGGCAGTGCATGATGATCGTGGAGCAGGGCAAGGTCGTGGAATTCTGCGCCGAGCCGGGCCAGTTCGTCTTTGACGCCTCGACGGAGCCGAGCATCTTTACCGGCTCATTCGGCAAGAGCCTGCTCGATACGTTCAAGACCGTAGGCCGCCGCTTCACCTTCGGCGGAGACACGGGCAAGGACCAGCGCGTTTACTACTTCAATACCAAGGAGATCGTGGACAACAAGTTCGGCACGGCCACCCCGATCCCCTTCCGCGTCGTCGACCGCAACATCGGGCTGGATATCGACGTGTCCGTCCGCTGCAACGGCGTGTATTCCTACAAAATTTCCGACCCCATGCTGTTCTACACGCATGTGTGCGGCAATGTCGAGGGCGACTACAAGCGCTCCGAGATCGACAGCATGCTCAAGACGGAGTTCATCAGCGCGCTGCAGCCCGCCTTTGCCCGCATCTCCGAGCTGGAGGTCCGCCCGAGCGCCCTGCCCGCCCACGCCGAGGAGCTTTCGACGTTCATGAACGAGACGCTCTCTCGCAAGTGGGGCGAGCTGCGCGGTCTGCAGGTCGTCTCCATTGCCATGAACCCCATCAGCCTCCCCGAGGAGGACGCAGAGCTCATCAAGCAGGCACAGCGCACGGCCATGCTGCGCGATCCGTCCATGGCGGCTGCCACGCTCACGGGTGCACAGGCCGAGGCCATGAAGACCGCCGCCGGGAACAAGAACGGCGCGATGATGGGCTTCATGGGCTTGGGCATGGCCCAGCAGGCAGGCGGCCTCAATGCGCAGGAGCTTTATGCCATGGGCCAGCAGCAGAAGGCTGCACCGGCTGCACCGGCTGCAGACGGCTGGAAATGCAGCTGCGGCGCAACGGCGACGGGCAACTTCTGCCCGAGCTGCGGAGCAAAGAAGCCGCAGCCTGCCGCAAACGGCTGGACGTGCACCTGCGGCCAGAGGAACACCGGAAAATTCTGCTCCGCCTGCGGCAAGCCGCGCCCTGCCGAGGGCTGGACCTGCGCCTGCGGCACGGTGAATCAGGGCAAGTTCTGCCAGAACTGCGGCGCGAAGAAGCCCGCGAACGAGCCGCAGTACCGCTGTGACAAGTGCGGCTGGCAGCCGGAGGATCCGCGCCATCCGCCGAAATTCTGCCCCGAGTGCGGCGACCCCTTTGACTTCAACGATCAGGTCTGACGAAAGGGTGGGAACCTCGCATGGCTGAAACGATCCAGTACAAATGCCCCTGCTGCGGCGGCCGCCTGGAATTCGACAGTGGCCTGCAAAAGATGAAGTGCCCGTACTGCGACACGACCTTCGACGTAGAGACGCTCGAGGGCTACGACGACGCGCTGAAGCAGGACGCCAAGGACGACATGCACTGGGACGCGGCGCAGCAGCCGTGGGACGACGCGCAGATGGGCGTTTACACCTGCAAGAGCTGCGGCGGCGAGCTGGTGTGCGACGAGAACACCGCCGCGACGGCCTGCCCGTTCTGCGGCAATCCCATCGTGCTGACCGGCCGCCTGTCCGGCGACCTGAAGCCGGATTACGTCATTCCCTTCAAGCTCGACAAAAAGGCGGCCGAGGCCGCCCTGCGCAACCATATGAAGGGCAAGCGCCTGCTGCCGAACCTGTTCCGCAGCGAAAACCGCATCTCCGAGGTCAAGGGCGTGTATGTGCCGTTCTGGCTGTTCGACGCCGACGCCGACGCCCACATCCGCTACCACGCGACGCGCATCCGCACCTGGAGCGACCGCGACTATGACTACACCGAGACGCAGCACTATGCCATCCTGCGCAGCGGCGACCTCAGCTTCACCCACGTCCCGGTGGACGGCTCATCCCGCATGCCGGACGACCTGATGGAATCCATCGAGCCGTTTGACTTCTCCAGCGCGGTCGATTTTCAGACGGCCTACCTGTCCGGCTATCTCGCCGACCGCTATGATGTGAACGCAGACGACAGCATCGGCCGCGCGAACGAGCGCGTGAAAAAGAGCACGGAGTCCGTGTTCGCCTCGACCGTCGTGGGCTATCACACCGTCGTGCCCGAGAGTACATCCGTCCGCCTGGCAAACGGCAGGGTGCGCTATGCGCTCTACCCCGTGTGGCTGCTGAACACCGTATGGAACGGCAAAACGTTCTCGTTCGCCATGAACGGCCAGACCGGCAAATTCGTCGGCGACCTCCCCGTGGACAAGGGGAAGAAGTGGCGCTGGTTCGGTCTGGTCAGCGGCATCGCGGCAGCGGCAGCCTATGGCCTTGTGTGCCTGTGGCAGCTGCTGCACTGAGGGAGGGGACGGATATGAAACGAACGCTTACCCTGCTCACGCTGCTGCTTGCCCTGCTGGCGCTGCTGGTCCTGCCCGCTGCAGCGGCGGATCTGCCCCGGCTGGTGGACAACGCAGACCTGCTGATGGCGGATGACGCGGAAGCGCTGCTGGCCGACCTCGACAGCCGCAGCGAGGCGCTGCAGTTCGACATCGTCATCGTGACCGTCGACTCGCTCGACGGCGAAACGCCGCGGAATTACGCAGAGGACTTCTTCTGGTACAACAACTACGGCCTCGGCGAGGACCGCGACGGCGTGCTCCTGCTCGTGGCCATGGACACGCGCGACTGGTACATCGCCACGCATGGCTTCGGCATCACCGCCATCACGCCCGCCGGGCGCGAGGCCATGGCGGACCGCTTCCTGCCCCAGCTCTCGAACGCTGAATATGCCGCGGCATTTTCCACATTCGCGGAGGAATGTGAGGATTATGTCAACCAGGCGAGAGACGGCTCCGCCTATGACACGGGGAACCTGCCTGACGAGCCGTTTGAAGCGCCGGGCTTCCTGTGGGTCGTGGCCTGCCTGCTGTTCGGCGCGCTCATCGGCGGCATCACGGTCGGCGTGATGGCTGCGAAGCATAAGACGGTGCGCCGTCAGCCCGCTGCGAACAGCTATGTTGTGCAGGACAGCCTGCACCTGACGCAGCAGTCCGACCTGTTCCTCTATGCCAACACGACGCGCACGGCGCGCCCGAAGGACAACGGCCGCAGCGGAAGCGACGCGCATTCCGGCTCCGGCGGCTCGTCGTTCGGCGGCGGAGGAGGAAAGTTCTAGGGCAGCACCCGAGAATATGCACCAAGCCGGAGGCAATGCCTCCGGCTTGCGGTGGTTTTATGGGAAAATGAGGGTATCGATGGAGCGTTGTAGGGGAGCGGCTGCAAGTGGAAAATTGAAAATGGAAAGTGGAAAGTTTTGCAAGGCTGCTGGTTGCGCGTTGTAGGGGAGCGGCATGCCGCTCCCGGCGCAGCACCGGCGCAATCAACAGGCTGTCGTTAAAATGGTAAAAGCCTCCGATTTGTCATTGCGAGGAGGCCGCAGGCCGACGTGGCAATCTCGCAGTACAATGGTAGATAGCAGGAAGGCCTCGGCAAATTCGCAAGCTATTGCAGGAGATTGCCACGGGCGCAAAGCGCCCTCGCAATGACAAATCTGAAAGCTTTTCTCTCTTCACATTCTACTCTCAACCCTCCACACTCCACCGGCCTTGTCACATCGTCCTCTGCAGCTTCTTCAGCGCATGCTCAAACTCCTCCGGGAGGGGGCAGGAGAGCGTCATCTCCTCGCCGGTGCGGGGGTGCAGGAACGTCAGCTCCTTCGCGTGGAGGCACTGCGAATGCAGGCCGAGCTCCGGCTTGCCGATGCCGTAGACCGGGTCGCCCGCGATGGGGTGGCGGATCCAAGCCATGTGCACGCGGATCTGGTGCGTGCGGCCGGTCTCGAGGCGGCAGCGCAGGTGCGTATACTGCCCGTAGCGCGCGATGACCTCCCAGTGCGTCACGGCCTCGCGGCTGTTCTTCTCCGTGACGGCCATGCGCTTGCGGTCGCGCGGGTCGCGGCCGATGGGCGCATTGACCGTGCCGCTGTCCTCGCGGAAGCCGCCGCGGACGATGCACTCATAGGTGCGGCGCAGCGTGTGGTCGCTGAGCTGGGCGGCAAGGCGCCGGTGGGCAAAGTCGTTCTTCGCCACGATGAGCAGGCCGGTCGTGTCGCGGTCGATGCGGTGGACGATGCCGGGGCGGCGCTCGCCGCCCACGCCGGACAGGCTGTCGCCGCAGTGATAGAGCAGGGCGTTGACGAGCGTGCCGTCCTCGTGCCCGGCGGCCGGGTGAACGACGAGGCCCTTCGGCTTATTGATGACGAGCACGTCCTCGTCCTCATAGACAATGTCGAGCGGGATATCCTGTGCAGCGGTCTCCACGGGCCGCGCCTCCGGCAGGGTGACGGCGTAGACGGCCCCGGCCTCCGTGCGCGCGTTTTTCCGCACGGGCGCGCCGCCGCAGGTCACGCTGCCCTCAGCGAGCAGGCGCTGCACGGCGCTGCGGGTCAGCTCCGGCAGGCAGCCCGCCAGAAAGACATCCACGCGCAGGCCATCCTGCGCTGCTGTGAATTCCATAATAAGCCCCCTCAGAGCCGCAGCGTGTCGCGCACGTCGCCGGAGAGCGTCTTCCAGGTGAACACGCCGTCCTCCAGCGTCATATAGCCATGCCAGCTCCCGGCCTTCGGGATGGAGACGGAGCCGGGATTCAGGACATAGACGCCGTCGCGCAGGGTGCGGCGGGGGATGTGCGTGTGGCCGTGGAGCAGGACGTCGCCCGGATGCAGGGGCGGCAGATGGTCCTCGTTAAAATGGTGGCCGTGCGTGGCATAGATGAGATGGCCCGCCGACTCGAGCAGGCAGTAGTCCGCAAGAACGGGGAAGGGCAGCACCATCTGGTCGACCTCGGCCTCGCAGTTGCCGCGCACGCAGAAAATGTCGGCCTGCCGCTCCTGCAGCAGGGCGATGACCTCCTTCGGCGCATAGCCCTCGGGCAGGTCGTTGCGCGGGCCGTGATACAGCAGATCGCCGAGGAAGAGCATACGCGGCGCTTCCTCGCGCTTCCAGGCCTCGAGGAGCTGGCGGCAGTAGTGGGCAGAGCCGTGCAGGTCCGAGGCAATGATCCATTTCATGGTTTCTTCGTTCCTTTCCGTTGCAATTCTCCCCCGATCATACCACAAATACAGAGAAACAGCAAGAAAAACCCTGGAACAGCACCGCACAATTGCAGCTTCGGCCTTCGCCGGATCTTTTTTCGCCGATCTATCGGTTCGAAAGGCCTGATGTATTGCACAGCCGTTGGCGGCTTTGCCCCCTGCAGATACACAAAGCACTCTGCACGTTTCAAGCCTTGTCTTGACAAAAAGCCCTCGCCGAACGCTCTCGAGAAATAATGCGGTGCTTCCCGAATTATTTCGGACATCAGGGTTGACAAAGTCACTGTTTTCCCCTATACTGAATATCAGATTTTACGAAAGGAGGCGCGCAGAATGTCCTATCTGTACTTTGCAGCGGGTTCTATTTTGGTTCAGGGGACCGGTCTGTCGGTTTTGCGCGCCCGGAAGCGGGGATAAAAGGCCCTGTTTTGTTCCTTGTTGTGCGCTTCTCCGGCAGGAGAGGCGTTTTTTATTTATTGCGGCAGTGCCTTTGAGAGAGAAGGCCGTTACAGTCAGCATATCAACATCCCCCGGCAATCAGAAAAAAGGAGAGATCTTCTATGGAAACGCAATCGATCCCGTGGCGGGAGAAGGTGCAGCTCATCGTGCGCTTTCTGCGCGGCAGCATCCACTATTTTGTCGTGGCCCTGCTGTGCGCCTGCCTCGGGATGGTATTCAATGCCCTCACGCCGCAGGTCATCCGCCTGACGGTGGACTCCATCCTCGGCGCAGAGGAGCCGTCGCTCCCGGCGTTTCTGCAGCCGCTTCTGCCGCTGCTGCAGGCGCAGAAGCTCCACGCGCTGTGGCTCGCGGCCGCGGCCGTGCTGCTGCTGGCCCTGCTGCGCGGCTTCTGCAACTATGGCCAGCGCACGCAGCTTTCGCGCGGGTCGGAGTCGTTCGTCAAGCGCATCCGCGACGGGCTGTATGACCACATCCAGCACCTGAGCTTTTCGTGGCACACGGCCCACTCCACGGGCGAGATCATCCAGCGCTGCACCTCGGACGTCGACGTCATCCGCACGTTCGTGTGCAACCAGCTCGTCGAGGTCGTGCGCACGGTCTTCCTCATCATTTTATATCTCGTCATCATGTTCCGGATGAACGTGCGGCTGTCGTTCGTGGCGCTGGCGTTCATCCCGATCGTCGGCCTGTCGTCCGGTGTGTTCTACCGGCGCATCTCCGGCCGCTTTCAGGCGGCGGACGAGGCCGAGGGCGACCTGACGACCTGTGCGCAGGAGAACCTGACCGGCGTGCGCGTTGTGCGTGCCTTCGGCCGCGAGCGCTTCGAAACGGACCGCTTCTGCGAAAAGAACGAGAAATTTGCCAGCCTGTGGATCCGCCTTGGCCGCCTGCTGTCGGTCTACTGGGCCTCCGGCACGCTGCTGACGTGCCTGCAGGTCATGGTCATCATCGTCTGCGGCATCGTCGAGAGCGTGCACGGCAATATGACGCTCGGCGAATTTCTCGCCTTTATCAGCTATAACGAGGCCCTGTCGTGGCCGGTGCGCTCGCTCGGCCGCGTGCTTTCGGACATGAGCAAGGCGGGCGTGTCGCTTGACCGCGTGGGCTATATCCTGCGCGCGCCGGAGGAGAAGGACGCGCCCGAGGCCGCGCCGCACAGCGCGGCGGGTGACATCGTCTTTGACCATGTGACGTTCGGCTACGGCGAGACGCCCGTGCTGCAGGACGTCTCGTTCACGATTCCGCAGGGAAGCACGTTTGCCATCCTCGGCGGCACCGGCTCGGGCAAGAGCACGCTCGTGCATCTGCTCGACCGGCTGTACGACCTGCAGGAGGGCCGCATCACCATCGGCGGCGTGGACATCCGCAGCTTTACGCGCGAGAGCCTGCGCAGCCAGATCGGCCTTGTGCTGCAGGAGCCGTTCCTGTTCTCGCAGACCATCCGCGAGAACATCGCCGCCACGCGCCCCGGCGCGCCGCAGGAGGAGCTGCGCAGCGCCGCGGCCATTGCCTGCGTGGACGAGGCCATCTGCGAATTCCCGGAGGGCTATGAGACGCTCGTGGGCGAGCGCGGCGTGACGCTGTCCGGCGGGCAGAAGCAGCGCGTGGCCATTGCGCGCATGCTGATGCAGAGGGCGCCCATCATGGTGTTTGACGATTCGCTCTCGGCCGTGGATGCCGAGACGGACGCAAAGATCCGCGCCGCCCTGCACGAATCGCTCGGCAAGGCGACGGTGCTGCTCATCTCCCACCGCGTGACGACGCTCATGCAGGCCGACTGCATCCTCGTGCTCGACGGCGGCCGCGTCTCGGAGCTGGGCACACACGCCGAGCTCATCGCCAAGCCCGGCATTTACCGCGATATCTATGACATCCAGATGAGCAGCGACGACCGCCGCCTGCTCGGAAAGGAGGGAGTCTGATGCCTGCCTTTGATGAACAGGACTATACCAAGTCGTTCCAATGGGGCATCTGGAAGCGCCTGATGCCCGTCATGCGGCCATACCGCCGCGATTTTGCGGGCATGTTCGCCTTCAACCTGATCACGGCCGCCATCGACGTCGTGCTGCCGCTGTTCCAGCGCTATGCCATCTCAAATTATATCGAGGCCGGGACGCTGTCGGGCCTGCTGCCCTACACGCTGTGCTATTTCGGCGTCATCCTGCTGCAGGCCCTGTCCGTTGTGGCCTTTGCGCGCAACTCCATGAAGATCGAGATGTGCGCCGGGCGCGACATGCGCGCGAACCTCTTCACGCACCTGCAGACGCTGTCGTTCTCGTTCTATAACGTCACGCCGGTGGGCTATCTGCTCAGCCGCGTCATGAGCGACACCTCGCGCATCGCCTCCATGGTCGCGTGGAACCTGACGGATATCCTCTGGGCCATGTTCTATGTGCTCGGCACGTTCGCCGCGATGCTGCTGCTCAACTGGAAGCTCGCCCTTGTCGTTATCGTCATCGTGCCGGTCATCGCCGTGCTCACGGGCTATTTTCAGAATCGCATCCTGCACTGGAACCGCCGCGTCCGCAAGCTGAACTCCCGCATCACCGGCGCGTTCAACGAGGGCATCACCGGCGCGAAGACGTCGAAGGCCCTCGGCATCGAGGAGCAGAACACGGCCTCGTTCCGCGCGCTGACAAAGGAGATGCACGACTGCGGCATCCGTGCCGCGCGGCTGAACGCCGTGTATATCCCCCTCGTGCTGTTCTGCTCCACGGCGGCCGTGGCCATCGTGCTGCTGCGCGGCGGCTATATGGTGCAGGAGCAGGTGCTGCAGATCGCCACGCTCTCGGCCTTCACGACCTACGCCGTCGGCATTTTCGAGCCGATCCAGATGACGGCCGCGAACATCGCAGAATTCATCTCGCTGCAGGCCTCCATTGAGCGCGTGACAGGCCTGCTGGACGAAAAGCCGCAGATTGCCGACACGCCGGAGGTCATCGCCCGCTACGGCGACGCCTTCCACCCCAAGCGCGAAAACTGGGAGCCGCTGCGCGGCGACATCGAGTTCCGCGACGTCACGTTCCGCTATCCGGACGGCGGTGAGGACGTGCTGTCGCACTTCTCGCTGAAAATCCCCGCCGGAACGACCGTCGCCATCGTTGGGGAGACCGGTGCGGGCAAGAGCACGCTCGTGAACCTCGCCTGCCGCTTTTTTGAGCCGACGTCCGGCCAGATCCTCATCGACGGCCGGGACTACCGTGAGCGCAGCCAGCTGTGGCTGCACTCGAACATCGGCTATGTGCTGCAGAATCCGCACCTGTTCTCCGGCACGATCCGCGAGAACATCCGCTACGGCCGTCTGGACGCCACGGACGCCGAGGTCGAGGCAGCGGCGCGGACCGTTTCGGCCGATCAGGTCGCAGCCAAGCTCGAAAAGGGCTGGGACAGCGACGTCGGCGAGGGCGGCGACCGCCTGTCCACGGGCGAAAAGCAGCTGATCTCCTTTGCGCGCGCCGTGCTGGCCGATCCGCGCATCTTCGTGCTCCTGTCTCTTATACACATCTCCGAGCCCACGAGACCGTA
>ERZ1503932.69-NODE-69-length-34430-cov-5.515636_pt1 | contig 34430 bp, 21 predicted proteins | sample MGYA00572251_ERZ1503932 | MGnify/ENA primary metagenome ERZ1503932 (study PRJEB39906, sample SAMEA3182112) | gut metagenome | biome: human; feature: gut; material: Stool; isolation source: human stools | place: Canada | collected 2013-05-06 ... | reverse complement strand
GCCTTCTGGGCGGCTTCGGCGGCCTTCTGGGCCTCCTCCGCCTTCTTCTGGGCCTCTTCCGCCGCCTTCTGGGCGGCCTGGGCGGCCTTCAGCAGGGCTTCCAGTTCTCCGCCGCTCTGAGCGGAGCAAACCACATCCGCCCGGTTCCGAATCCGAATCCGGGGGAAGGGACCATCTGGGGCGTTAAAGGTGTCGTCGTAGGAGGCCAGGCCAGTGGCGGAGATGGCACAGCCCACCTCCAGGTTTTCCACATCCTTGGATGTGGTGATGTAACCGTCGATGAAGATCCGGGCGGTGTTCCCCTGGGCGTCCTTCACCAGAATGGTCTGGACCAACCCATTGGCCAGTTCAAAGTGCTCTACCGTTCCCTCCAGGGTAACCAGGCTACCCAGCACTGTTCTTTCGTTGATCTCCTGAGCGGTCACCTTCCGGGGAGCCACGGGTTCTTCGTGGCCCAGCTTCTGCATGTTGGTCACCTGCAGCTCCATTTCGCCCTGGTAGAAGTCGGTGGTACCGGTGATCTGCACCACATCGCCGATCTGATACTCGCCCGCCACCGGGAAACAGCAGATGCCGGCGGTGCCGTCCTGGACGTAAATGCAGTCAAAGAAGGCCGTGTCCTTGTCAAAGCCCGAGGCATTGGAGGTCACCACACCCTGGATGGTGAATTTGTAGCCCTTCTCCGTCTGCGCCTGGACCGTGGCGATGTCCGTCACGGTAACGGGGTTCAGATAGCGGGCCAGGTTCTCACAGATGTTGTAGTTGGAGTAGTTTTTCTCGGCGTTGGAGTCCGAAATGGTTGCCTGGACCTCGAAGTTGCTCATAAAGGCCGCGCCGGAGACCACAATAAGGCCTTGGCCGGGGAGCTCCTCCGTGCCCATCACCATCAGTCGGTTGTCCCCCTCTGCCACTGGGTACTTGGGGACATCGCCGCCCAGGCCATCGCTGTCAGAGTCTGCGGAATAGGTGGTAGCATGGCCATAAACTACAGGCGTCACCGTGGCCGGAATGGTGGAAACCGGGTTCCCCGCCTGATCCACTGCATAGATGGACGCGCCGCCATAATGGCTGAACCGCTGGGAATACATGTTGTCGTTGGGATGATCGCTGTCAAACTCCACTCCATCCAGGAGGAAGCTGTCCCAGTTGTAGGTGCTGAAGTACAGCCGCTGACTCTGACCACCGTTGAGGCTGTCGTCGTTGGTGGCGTCGTCGGCAATGCGCAGAGAAGAGCCCAAGGCCTTCAGCAGCTTGTTCTGCTGGGCAGCCATGTGGTCTTCTGCCGGGAAGGGGGCGTACTTCTCGTAGTAGTCCGACCAACCGGCCAGAACCACAACGCCGCCAGCCTGGTTAAACCGGACAATGGCCTCAATCTCCCCATCGGAATAGGTGGCGTAGGGATCCCGCAGGGCCGTACCATCCCGCCGGGAGGGGGCCGTGAGGATCAGCATCTGATACTTGTCATTGCCGCAGGCGGAGATGAGATCCTCGCTGGTCTTCAGCTCCACCGTCCGCAGGGAGTATCCGGCAGCCAGGTTGCCGAAGTTGCCCATGGAGTCTTTGTAGTTACCGGCCACATATTCATTGTAGTGGGAGGCGTCAATGCCAATGTACAGAAGCTCCTCGGCGTTCAGCACATCCAGCTCCACGTCCATGGTGAACTCGTAGTCCACCCCATCCAGCTCCATGCCCACGGTGACCGTGACGGTCATGACCTTGGCCTGGGTGGGGGTGTAGGAGAAGGTCAGGGTCTGGGAGCCGGAAGCCGGCACGGTGTAGCCGGTGGTGTCGGAACCCAAAACCACAGAGCCGTCGGTGGTATAGGTCACATAAGTCACCTTGGCGTCCTTGGCCTCGCTGTTGAATACGGTGGTGGTGAGCTCCAGCGCCTCGCCGGTGACGGGGGTGGAGGTGCCGCATTCCACGCTGGAGATGCCCAGCTTCAAGGTCTCGCCCACCCACACAGGGGCTGTGACGGCCAGGTCGCCATCTCCCTGGGTGACGCGGATGTAATAGTAGCTATATGTGGGCTCCAGGGTGCAGGAGAGCTCCCCGGCTGCCAGCATAGCGGGGTCGTCCCAGGTATAAGCCACCTTGCCGGAATTGACAATGACCTCCACCTTGGAGATGGAGTCGGCCGCGTCAGGGTCGGAAACCTGCACGTTCAGGTCCAGCGTCTCCGGCACCTCCTCCATGACAGAGCCCAGAGGCAGGCCGTTGACGGTGTAGTACAGCTCCAGGTTTTTATCCTCTGTGGCGTACACCCGCAGATCCCGAATGGCCTGATACAGGCCCTGCTCCGAGAAGTCGTCGGTGAGAATGACATCCCGGGCATCGTTGGCGTTGCCCCAGCGGCCCTTGTGGTTGTCCTGGTTGTTGGTGGGGGCCACATGCCAGCCCTTGTCCAGAGCCAGGGTGTACTGCTCATAGCTGGGGTAATAGCCACCGGCGCCAATGGCCCCCTCCCCATTGCCCACTTCCACCAGGAAGATGCGGCTGTCAATGAGGGCATCCCAGTAGCTGAAGTCCGAGAAATTGCCAAAGGTGGCGCCGGGGTGGTTGAACTGGCTGATGGAACCGGCCCCTTCCGGCCGACTGAGAAGGGCATAGTAGGCCTTCATACCGGCGTCGGCCGTCTTATTGTTCAAGGTGGCATTGTTCCGGGAGACAATGCCCGGGGTGTTCCAAGTGTTGATGTGGCCGGGACCGCCGGACCAGGTCATTTCAAAGCCGCCCAGGGCAATCAAGTCGGAATGGGCCGCGTTGAAGCTGTCCACCTTGCCCTGGAACTCTGCCCAGCGTTCCTGGCTGTAGGCCGTGGCCAGGCTCATGTCATAGAGGGCTCCCTCCGGGTTGGCCTCTCCGGACTTGTCAAAATAGTTGGAGTGGTCTGTAAAGGCCACAAAATCGATGTTGGCGCTGTCCGGCAGGCCGGCAATGTAGTCCAGCGCCGTATCCAGGGAGCCGGAACCGTCGGAATAGGTGGTGTGGGAGTGGAGCTGGCCGAAGTACAGCTGCTGCGTGGACACACCCACTGTGAAGGACCAGGTCTTTGTGGCCACTTTGCCATCGGCCCGGGTGACCGTAACCGTAACACTGGTGCGGCCTTCCGCCAGATCCTCCGCCGGGGTGTAGGTCACGATCCCACCGGCGTATACTGCATCCACAGGCGCATTTGCCACGGTCATTTCCACGGTGGGGGCTTCCCCGGCGTTGGCAATGGCGGCGGAGATCACCGGCCGCCGGTTCTCCCCGGTCTGGCTGCCGGCAGCGGGAGTCAGACCCGAAATCACCGGCTCATCCTTCACGGTGATGCGGGCAGTGGCGGCAAAGGCCACATCCCGGGTGTCTGTACCAGACACCACCACCTGGAGGCTCTCCCCTGCCACAGAGGCTGCGGGAATTTCCACCGTGTACACACCATCGGCCTGGGTGCAGGAAAGGGCCGTCCCATTGAGGGAAGCCGTCAGCTCCCGCACACCGAACACCGCATCCACAGTGAAGGTGAAGGTGTATCCCTGGCCTACATAAGCATCGGCAAGGGCGCTAAACAGCACCGCAGGCACATTGACCACGCCGCCGGTGAGCTCCGTGTTGGCGCAGGGGTAGAACCGGAAGGTGTAAATGTCCGGATCCGTCACGTTGTACATGCTGTAGCTCTTATACGCCCCGGCGTAGTACTCCAGGAACTGGGAATACCGGCCGTTGAACTTGGCGGTGCGGCTCTCCATGCTATAGCCGCCGTTGTACTCCGCCAACGTCCAGTCGGCGTCTTCCGAGGCCTCTTGCTGGTAGAAGGCATTGTTGCCTGTGCCGTTGGAGCAGAGATAGCCAAAGGTCTCATTGACAAACCGGTAGTATTCCCCGTTTTTCTCCACGGTAAACACCAGCCCGCCGTTGGCCACCGTGGCAATGCCCTCTTCCACCGTGGCTGCGGCGTTCTGGATGGAGGGGCTGTCTGCATTGTCGTCCTGGGTGGACAGCACGCCCTGGGCAGATTGGTTGAAAATCACAACCTGGGCTCCCTCTTCAGGCAGGCCCCCTGCCACCGTGGGCTGCTCATCGGTGAGCTTGTAGAGGTTGAAGAGATAATAGTCGTTGTCCTTCTCCGAGAAGGTGGTAAAGAGGCTGTTATAGACCTCCAGCGCCTGGGCATTGCCATTGTACTTGGCGTTGACGCTGACCACATGGAAGCCGCCTGTGACCTCCTTGAGCGTCCAGAGGCTGTACTCCGAAGGGGCATCGGCAAAGGTCAGGCTGTTGCCTGTTGCTCCTGTGGTGAGATACTGACCGGCAGCATTGGTGAAGGTATAACGGCCCTCCCCATCCACAGCGGCAGTCAAGACAGCCATGGTGTCTGTCACCTCCAGGAAGTCCCCTTGGAGGGCAGTCGCCTCGCCGGTCAGCTTGTTGCCGGAGGCGGTGTCTGTCATCACCAGGCCGTCTTTGTCGTAGTAGAGTACAAACTGGTCCCCGTCGGCCACAGCGCCCGACCGCTTGGCGTACTGCTTCAGCTCCACCTTGTAGAAGGCCTGGGCAAAGAGGGCCTCGTCGGTGACCCGGGTGTAGGAGCTCCAGTTGTTCTTGGCGCTGTACCACTCCAGGTAGTTGCCCCGGGCCGCATTTTGGATGTAGTAGCACCCTTCCGTGGCGGCGGGAAGCACTTTCCAGCCGGTATTCACCTCATCCAGGGGCGTACTGGTGTAGTCAGCGCCCATGGAGAGCTTCTTGCCATCTGCCGTGGAGAAGGTATAATCTCCATGGTCATCTACGCCAACCGTCCACAGGTCGCTCTCCGGGAAGCCGGACAGCACACCGCCGGAAAGGGTCACGTCGGCGCCATTGTTGTAAAAGCCGTTATAGCTGGTGGACAGGGCCTTCAGATTGGCGGGATTGTAAATGATCACATGGTCCCCCGCCGTCAGCACCGGCTCCTCCGGCTCTGTGGGATCGGTGGGATCCACGGGGTCGGTGGGGTCCACAGGGCCCGGATCATCCCCCGAGAGCCGGAAGAACTCCAGGCTCCGCGCCGTGGAGTTGGTGGGAACGTACGAGGCAAATCCCAAATAATAGCTGCCTGGATTGCCAAACCGGTTGCAGCTCAGCTGCCGCTGGGAAGCGGTCTCCTGCAAGGTCCAGACGCCGTCGTGGGACATCACCGTCCAGATGCCTGCTTCTTCCAGGTTTTCCGTCTGGTAGATGTTGTTGCCGGTTTTGGATCCATAGTACAGATACTTGCCATTGCCCGCATTCTGTACGTAGAAACCGCCGTCAGCAGCAATGAGATTCCAAACGCAATTGGCGTCACTGGTGCTGGCCTTCCCATCTACAATGGTCAGATCGGAAGACATGAGCCGGGAACTGGTGGATCCGGCGGTAGACATAAAGGCGGCTGTGGCCCCGCTGTCTGTTGCTTGGATGCTGGTACCGTAAATCAGATACTGCCCAGCCGTAATGTCTTCTGCCGCGGTGAGATCCACCTTGGCATAGGTTGCAGCATCCGCAGCGAAAGCCGCCGTGGGCAGCATGGTCAAAACCATAGCCACCAGCAACAGCCACGCCAGGAATCTGCTCCGGTCATGTGTACGCATAAAAATCCTCCTTTTTGTTCCTGCCGTTCGGCAGAGTGTGGGGTGCTTCCGTGTGAATTATCATATCACAAGCTCCAAAAAAGCGCTACTGTCTCTCCCTCCCTTTTCCAACGAACTTCTGTATTTTGTGGAAATTGACAAACATATAATGCTATTTGCACCTTGTTTTTCTCCCCCGCCGGTCTTTGCCCCACAGGAAGAAAATGGGCCAGAATTTTGCCGCTTTCAGGGAAATACATTTTGACAAAGCATATCCCGTAGACTATAATGGAGCTGTGCGGGCAGTCTTCCCCTGCCTGCTTCTTATGTTCCCAAATCCAGAAATGAAAGGATCAGGATTATGTATAAGATTGTCCGAAAGAAAGAGCTGAATTCTGCCGTTACTCTCATGGAGATCGAGGCCCCCTTCGTTGCCAGGAAGGCCAAGGCCGGCCAGTTTATCATCTTCCGGGTAGACGAGCAGGGAGAGCGCGTTCCCCTGACCATCGCCGGGTATGACCGGGAGAAGGGCACCGTCTCCATCATCTTCCAGAAGGTAGGCTTCTCCACCAACGCCCTGGGCGCCCTGAACGAGGGCGACTACATCCAGGACTTCGTCGGCCCTCTGGGCAAACCCACCGACACCGAGGGTGTGAAGCGGGTTTGTGTCGTGGGCGGCGGCGTGGGCTGCGCCATTGCCCTGCCCTCCGCCGTGGGCTTCAAGGAAGCCGGCTGCGAAGTGGACGTCATTGTGGGCTTCCGGAACAAGGACATCGTGATCCTGGAAGATGAATTCAAGGCCTGCGCTGACAACCTGTACCTAATGACCGACGACGGCTCCTACGGGGAGCAGGGCTTTGTCACCGTGAAGCTCCAGCAGCTTCTGGAATCCGGCCGCCAGTACGATGAGGTCCTGGCCATTGGCCCCATCCCCATGATGAAGTTCGTCTCCAAGACCACCGAGCCCTTCGGCGTCAAGACCGTGGTATCTCTGAACCCCATTATGGTGGACGGCACCGGCATGTGCGGCGGCTGCCGGGTCACCGTAGGCGGCGAGACGAAATTTGCCTGTGTAGACGGCCCCGACTTTGACGGCCATCAGGTGGACTACGCCGAGCTCATGAGCCGGAACAGCGTCTACCGGGACCGGGAGGCCCAAGTCTCCAAAGAGCACGTCTGCCGCATGGAAGCCATGGGCAAGGCCCTGATTTGAGAAGGAGGAAGTTGCAATGGCAAATATGACCCTGACCAAAACCCCCATGCCGGAGCAGGACCCCAAGGTCCGTGCCCGGAATTTTGAAGAAGTAGCCCTGGGCTACACCGCCGAGCAGGCCATGGAAGAGGCGGGCCGCTGCCTGGGCTGCAAGAAGCCCAAGTGCGTCGAGGGCTGCCCCGTCAACGTGCGCATCCCTGAGTTCATCGCCAAGGTGGCCGAGGGCGACTTCAAGGCCGCCTATGAGATCATCACCTCCACCAACGCCCTGCCCGCCCTGTCCGGCCGGGTCTGCCCCCAGGAGAGCCAGTGCGAGTGCAAGTGTGTCCGGGGCGTCAAGGGCGAGCCCGTGGCCATTGGCCGCCTGGAGCGGTTTGTTGCCGACTGGTACCGGGAAAACGTCAACGCCATGCCGGAGAAGGCCGCTTCCAACGGCATCAAAGTGGCCGTGGTGGGTTCCGGCCCTGCCGGCCTCACCTGTGCTTCCGACCTTGCCAAGAAGGGCTATGCCGTCACCGTGTTTGAGGCGCTGCACACCGCCGGCGGCGTGCTGGTATACGGCATCCCCGAGTTCCGTCTGCCCAAGGCCATTGTAGCCAACGAGGTCAAGAAACTGGAGGCCCAGGGCGTGGAAGTCATGACCAACATGGTCATCGGCCGGGTCCTGTCCATTGACGAACTGTTCGAGATGGGCTATCAGGCCGTATTTGTGGGCTCCGGCGCTGGTCTGCCCATGTTTATGCACATCCCCGGCGAGGCCCTCAAGGGCGTCTACTCCGCCAACGAGTACCTGACCCGGACCAACCTCATGAAGGCCTACACCGAAGAAGCCGATACCCCCATCATCCAGAGCAAGGCTGTGGCCGTGGTGGGCGGCGGCAACGTGGCCATGGACGGCGCTCGCTGCGCCATGCGTCTGGGCGCAGACCACGTGTACATCGTCTATCGCCGGGGCGAAGCCGAGATGCCCGCCCGGAAGGAAGAGCAGCACCACGCCAAGGAAGAGGGCATTGAATTCAAGACCCTCTGCAACCCCATCGAAATCCTGGGCGATGAAAACGGCCGGGTATGCGGCATGAAGTGCATCCGCATGGAGCTGGGCGAACCCGACGCCTCCGGCCGCCGCCGCCCGGTGGAGGTCCCCGGCAGTGAATTTGTCCTGGATGTGGACACCGTGATCATGGCCCTGGGCACCAGCCCCAACCCCCTGATCCGCTCCACCACCCCGGGCCTGGAGACCAACAAGAAGGGCTGCCTCATCGTCAATGAAGACGAGATGACCACCCGCGAGGGTGTGTTCGCCGGCGGCGACGCCGTCACCGGCGCCGCCACCGTCATCCTGGCCATGGGCGCCGGCAAGAAAGGCGCTGCCGCCATCGACGCATACCTTCAGAAGTAACCCATATCTCACAGGCCATTGCGCGTCTGACGCGATTGCACCCCAGTGATGAGAAAGAACTCTATGCAGGCGGATTGCCGTTTGCATAGAGTTCTTTTGTCTTTCCGTTTCCGGCAAGGCTGCCCCAAAGCCATGCTTTGAGGCAGCCCGCGTTATAGCGCAAATACTGTGGCGAGGTTAGGCGTCTGTGTCCAAAATGGTCAGGAGCTTCGCCATCTGGGCTCGGGTCAGTGTGCCCTTAGGCTGCATGGTACCATCCTCGAAGCCCTGGAACAGGCCCTCGGCGGTGGCCCAGGCAACGGCCGTCTTGGCATAACCGGAGATCTTGTCTGCGTCTTTATACACAGACAGATCAGTGTTTTCTGCTGGCTCAACCTTCAGGTATTCGGTGACGAACCGGTACAGGAAGGTGGCAGCCTGCTCCCGGGTCACATTGGAATTGGGGGCAAAGCGGGTTTCGGTTACGCCTTTGGCAATCCCCACATCCTGGGCCCAGGCTATGGCATCGGCATACCATGCGCCTTCCGCAACGTCGGTGAAGGTAGAACCTTCGCCGGCTTCGGGGGAATCGGCCAAGCGGTACAGGGTCGTCACCAGCATAGCCCGGGTGGTGCTGCCGTTGGGGGCAAACCGGTTATTCCCCACGCCGTTCATTAGACCGTTGCCAATCACATAGTCAGTGTACTCATGATACCACTGTGTGGTATCCAGGTCGGCAAAAGCCTGGGAGGGGCACTTATGGCCGGTGGCAGGTACGATGTCCCGATGCTCGGTGGCGTCACAGCGGCTGCACTGATAGACGGTGTAGCCCTCCTCGGTCTCGGTGGGAGCCACGGTCTCGCCCTTGACGGAGAAGTCATGGCCCAGCGCGGGGATTTCCTGGCCCTTCTTTAGAATCTCGCCGCAAGCGGTGCAGACCTCGTCGCCGGTGTAGCCGGGCTCGGTGCAGGTGGCTTCTTTGACGTTTTTCAGTTCAGTCTTTTCGTGCGTGCAAATGGTGCTGGGTTCCATAGACACTTGAATGGTATATGTGGCAGAGGCGTCCCCTTTGCTGACTGTGAACGTCCAGGTTTTTCCGCCGTCCACGGTGATGGGGGAGCTGGCAGAGGCTTCCGGGTTGTTCAGCGCAATCTGAATCTCAGAAGCGTCTGTAGGAAGCCCCTTTTCATCATAGGGCAGTTTCACAGAGAACGTATTCTCGTTTTGGGAAGCTGTAACGCCCCGCACCGTCACAGACTTTACGGTCAGGTCGACATACTCCCCATAATAGAGATCGACCATCGTACGGATCGGCATCCCGCTGACATCAATAAGGATAAACTCAAAGTAGTTATCTCCCTTAGTAAGCGAAACCCTGTGGGTAAAGCCCCGGACAATTTCCGTATATCCATTATGGCCATAATTGTTGGCGTTTAGAATCTGAAAGTCATTTATAATCAGGGAGATATCATCGCCTAGAGATTTCACCCGGCCGGTAAAGGTAAACTCCGGCGTATCTACATAGTATTTTCCGTTGATGGCCTCCGGCAGATCCAACTCCAGAATGGGGCCGTCTTTGGAGTAGAATAGCTTCAGGAAGCCGCTGCTATAGGTCTCTCCATCCACCTGGCTGCTCAGAGCCAGAGTGTTGACACCTTCCGTCAGGGAAACATCACAGTACCAGGTGAGGTCATCCTCGTTGACAACACCCTTGGTTTCGCCCACCAGCACAGCATCCACCGGGTTGTACAGGTACCCGCTTACCCGGAAGGCGCCGTCCTCCTGAAGCATGCTGCCGTACACCACATCCATGACATCCATGTTATCCACAACAGGCGCCATGTAAGGACTCACCCTCAGACCTTCGGCCTGCGCTGCTGCTTCCACAGAGGTGGGCGTCCAGACGCTGCCGATGTATGTAGTGTCAAGTCCGGCGGCGTCCTTGGCATACAGCTGGAATTCGGCATAGACATAAGAACTGTTTTTGTCGGAGCCATAGGGAGCGTTTCGCAGGGTGGCGCTGAAATGAATGTAGCCGTCCTTGTCAGGCTGCAGCTCTCTAGCCACACTTTGCTGAATCCTGTCGCTGTAGGTCATAAATACGGGGGAGATCTCATGGAGCTTTGCTTTCAGGGGAATGGTGGTTCCGGCGGGCAGATCCTCGTCCAGAACCAGACCATAGCCGTTGCCGCAGGCTGTAAAGCGAATGTCCCCGTCCGGCAGGAGTGCCCCCAGTCTGGGAGTGGTGTTGTCAATCACAACGGTGGCTTGCCCCTCAAAGAGGCTATAGCCTCCGGGGCCGGTCAGCTGGATTTGGATGGTGTTGACCGGTTCGGTCAGCAGGACGTCTGCGACAAAATCGGTTCCGTCGAAGGTGGCTTCCTGGCCGTTGAAGATGGCTGTGGAACCGGCGGGAGCAAAGCCTCTGATCTGATATACCATGGGGATAGAGCCTGTGGTATAAATGGCTTCATCAGGGTTCAGGTTGAACAGAGACCAAGCGCCGCCTACAGAGGTGCTGGCTCCGACAGTCAGCTGATCTGTGGTGGTATTGCCCGCACGGTCGGCAATCATCAGGGTCACGTGATAGCCCTTGTCTGTGGCAGGGGTCTCCGGCAGATTCATCTTAAAAGAATAGGTCTGGGTTTCCTTGTTGTATTCCAGCCGGGCGACTGGAGTCAAGTCGCTGTTTTCATTGACGCAGAAGGTAGCAAAGCGGTACAGGCCGTGGGCGTCATTGGCCTTGAAGGAAATGACAATGGTGCCATTGCCTTTGTCCACTGCGTTCAGCTCCGTAATGACGGGCTTGGTCAAGTCAATGGCGAGGGGCATCTCCACCGTTTGCCAGTCGCCACCCTCCCGGACTCTGGACTGCAAACGGATGGTGTAGTCCCCCTCAGGAGCGGTCACATACGTGCCGGTCTTTTGGTCATAAACCGTTCCGTCCCAACCCCGGTAATTGCCGCCCACAGTCAGAGCCTTGCCGTGTACAGGGGGAATCGCAGTGGCATTCACAGCCAGCAATCTGGTTAAATGTGTGGTGGTGCCCAGGTCGGCAATCACCTTTCCGCTGCTGTCTGCCACGGTCGTCCGCACCTCATAGGCATCCCGCAGAAGACCCAACCAGGGAATTGCGACATCGTAGTTATTGTCGCCATTGGGGGAAATGGCAATGGTCTGCGGTTCCAGGCGCTCTCCAAAATATTGCGGATTCTTTTCAAAGTAGTATGCACCCAGAGGCTCTATATTTCCATCTGCCGCAACACTCATGAGACTGGTACCATGCATAAAATAGCCATAGTATCCGTAGTCATCGGGATTGCTTTCATCGTAGCCCCGTCTTGGCAGAACCGTGTTGTCTTCCCACTCGGGCGCATCGATAATAGGCTCTGCATCCCAGTCACCGATGAAGCCCATGAAAGGCATACTCAGAGAGGGCGCGCCCTCAGTGTTTGCAGTGAAGCCAATGTAGCCTTCGGCCCAACTGCCGTTGGGGTTCTCCGGCAGGGTCAGCGTGAATGTGACAGTGGCGGCGCCACCAGCGGGGACGGTAACGGTGTCTTTGTCGAAGGTGACGGAAGCGCCTTCCAAAGGAACATCATAATAGGTATCGTCCACATCCGTGTAATCCGTAAAAACACCATAATCGTTGTTTGGGGTGTAGGTAACGGCTGCATTGCCATAATTTTTCAGGGTGATAACACCGGAGGTGGCAGTGCCCAGCTGGTCGCCCAGCTCAATGGCAGCCTTCTCTTGCTTGCCATAGGTTGCCAGCACGGTGTTGGAGACGGCCGCCTCCACGTTGATGAGGCCCGCGCCAACCTGACGCACAGAGTACAGGTAATTGTTTTGGGCGGTATTCATCACCGGAGCGGCGGTATTCATCAGGTTTTTGCGGATAAATTCAGGGACATTGTCTACTTCCAGGCCAGTCTCCTGAACGTATTGCTTCACGATGGCGGCAGCGCCGGAAACAAAGGGCGTCGCCATGGAGGTGCCGGACATAAACTCATAGCCGTTATCGCCAGCCAGGGAGTATACATTGCCGCCGGGCGCCGCCAGCTCGGGTTTCAGCTCCAGAGAAGAGGTGGGACCCCAGGATGAAAAACCGGAAGCGGTATCCGGCCGTTGGGAGACAATATGGACATAGCCGCCATACCCGCCGAAGGAGGCGGTTTTTCCAGCCCGCGCCGCTTCCAGAAGTGCTTGCCCATCTGCATAGCTCACATAGGCGCAGGGAATCGGGGCATTTTCAGTGAATACCGGGCTATAGGAGATGTCTGTCAGCGTATCGCCGCTCTCCGGATCCGGATTGTAGAAGATAACGCCGACGCATCCGGCGTCGTTCGGATTCAGAACCGCAAACAGCCGGCCCAAATAATCCCAATCCGGATTAAACTGAGCAATTGCAACTGTACCTTCCACGCCGGAGAGAGGTTTTCTATTATCGTCCAAATATCTCTCCTGTGCGCCGTCGCCTGCGTCATAGAGTGTAACATTCGAATCAATCAGAAAGTCCGCGTTTTCCAGCTTGATACAGGCCATCGCCTCCGCCTGGCCGCCGTCCACAGTAACCAGCAGACTGTTTGCCAGGGCGCTGCGGCTGTTGACCGAGGCTACGGCTACCGCACCGCTGGCGGTGGCAGGGTCGCCTACCGTGGCGGTATCTTTCCGGTTCCAGTTGTTCCAAATCCCGGTGAGGCCCAGGCTGCGGGTGGAAGAGGTGCCGGAGTTTCCGGCAGCAACGCTGACAAAGGCGCCCTTGTCGCGGGCGGCGTTCACAGCAGCCTGAATGTAGCGGTCGGTCTCATAGAATCCGTTGTCGCTGCCCAAGGAAAGGTTGATCACATCCGCGCCGAGCTTCACGGCGTCTTCGATGGCACAGATGATGTCGTCGCTGAGACCACCCAAGTTGGAGTTGGCATCATAGACCTGCATGGCGAAAATCTGGGCGTCAGGCGCCACACCGGCAATGCCGCCGTCTTCTTCATCGCCGTTTGCCGCGGAGATGCCGGCTACATGGTAGCCGTGAATCCGGTCGGGGTTGAGAATGTTGTCATTGCCGGATATGTAGCTGTAGCCAAAGGGCACCTTGTCGGAGTACCATTTCCCATGCCCCAGGTCTTCGATCATCTCCTGCATCTGTGCCTGCGTATGCTTCATGGTATCCGGGTTCTGCACCATATCCTTGTGGAGATAGTTGACGCCGGTATCAATGATGGCAATGGTCATACCTTTGCCGGTATAGCCGGTCTCACCCATACCCCAGGCCTCCAGCACATTGGCCATATCCTTGGAGGTGTACATTTCGACCTCATACTGCACCGCTTCTGTGACGGACACCACACCGGGCAGCTCTTCCAGCTTTTTCATATCGCCCCGGCGAATGTCGTAAGTAACCATATTGACCAGGCAGGCCGTGCGATGGACGGGCTCCAGCCCAAGTTGTTTCCTGACAGCCTGAATGGTGGCCTCCTGGCCCTTTAGAGCGGCTGTCTCAGCAGACTGCAGCGCATCTGTTGAGGCAGTGGAGGCAACTTCATAGGCGGGAGCCGCCTTCATTTCCACAATCACGCGGATGGTTTCGTCCGGATCGTATCTTTCAGGCTCCTCACAGTCCTCACTGTACTGCCGCAAATCCGCCGAGAACAGGGCGCGCTGCATTTGCTCCTCCAGAGATGCGGTATCCGGTCCCGGGGGAAATTCTGTGTTCTTTGTGGCCAGCGCAGCACTGGGCAGACACGACAGCACCATAGCCAGCATCAAAAGCAGAGACAGTATTTTTTTCATCAGGGTCTCCTCCTTATGTTTGATGCCCATACTATAGCAAAAGAAGTGCCCCGCAAATAGGAAAGATTTCAGATTTTTGGGTATATTTTTAAGATCATGGAGCAAAACGATACCCAATGTGATATGCTGTAAAAAAACGGGAGGACCGTCTATGGAAATGTTCCGGCAAAATGCCAAAAGTTACATCAATTATTCCAGCGAGGACTTCATGGACACCACAGCCCAGGACCTGGTGCACATGACTCCAGAGGAAACCATTTGCCGCTGCCACTACCGCATGGAGCGGGGGCTGGACCACTGCACACCGGAGGAGAAGCAGTACCGCATGCAACAATTCGCTCGGGTTATGGGACGTAATTTTCCTGGGCAGGCATGTGAGCCCTATGCCATGACGGAAGAAGCAGTCGGTATGACCGGTTCCATTGCCGTTTTAAAGCGCAGCCGCTATTTCCCCTCCGTTCTATACACCCACAAGAATTTTGAAATGTTCTACATCTATTCCGGGTCCTGTATCCACATCTGCAAGGGGCAGGAGTACGAGCTGCAACAGGGGGACTTTTGTCTGCTGGAGCACGGCGCCCCACACCGCATTCTCAACAACACCGATGACTGCATCATCATTGAACTTCTCGTGCAGCGGGAGCTGCTGGATCAGATTTGTACGTCCCTGCTCAGCACCAATACGGTCTTGTCCCACTTTTTTAAAAATGCTCTGTATGGGCAAAGCAATTACCCCATGATTGTGTTCCATACCGGAAATAACCGGGCAGTGCAATACTATACCTACGCCATGTATTCTGAGTTCAAATCCAAGCTCCCTCACAGCCAGGTCATGCTGGAGGCATTTCTCAACGCCCTGTTTGTCATTCTTCTGCGCTACTTTCAGCCCCAGCAGGAACAGCCAAAAAATCTGGAAAACTCCTCCATATCCATCATTGTCGAGTACATCTATGAGCATGAACAGGACATCACCTTAAGCACTCTGGCCCAGGCTTTCGGTTACAGCGTACCTCATATGAGCAAGTTGATCTCCTCCAGCTGTGGTATATCCTTTTCCGACATTCTCCGGCAGATCCGCATGCGGCGAGCTACCTGGCTCCTCAAACATACCAGCCTGACCATCACCCAGATTGCCGCAGAGGTACACTGTACCGATACCTCTCATTTCGGAAAAAACTTCCGAAAGGAATTCCACATGTCCCCCAAAGAGTATCGGCAGCTATTTACCACACTGCAACCAGACAACTAAATGGCAAAGCCGCTCCAGACAGGAGGGTCTTCTTCCTGTCTGGAGCGGCTTTTCAACTGCTCAAATGCTACGATCGCCCCTTAGCCAGGGGGGTGGACTGCTCCTGGGCCTCCAGGAGCTCCACCAGGATGGCATTGCTCATGAGGAAGCCCCGGGGGGTGAGACGCCAGCGGCCATTGTCCTGGATGGCCAGCTCCTGGGCCTGGAACTGCTGCAGCACCTGCTCAATGGGCCCAAAGGGCAGCAGGTACTGCCGGGTGTAGGTCTCTCCGTCAATGCCCTCCCAAGTCCGCAGGCGCAGCATCAGGTACTCCCCTGCCCGCTCCCGGGCGGGGATTTGCTGGCATTCGGACAGAATGGAACCCCCACGCTTCACCCCATCCATATACCCGTGAATGTCCGGGGCTACCGTGAACCGTTTGCCGCCAAAGTCGGAGCTGGCGGCAGGGCCAAAGCCCAGATACTCGCCCCCGGTCCAGTATTTCAGATTGTGCTTGGACCGCAGGCCCCGGCGGGCAAAGTTGGAGATCTCATACTGGGCATAGCCATGCTCCTTCAGAATACGCACGGCAGACAGGTACATGTCGGCCTGTGTGTCGTCATCCGGCAGACTTACCGCATCCTTGTACTGCCAGAGGGGGGTCCCCTCCTCCACCTTGAGGCCGTAGCAGCTCATATGCTCCGGGGCCAGCTCCAGGACATGCTCCAGGGTCGTCTCCCAGGCGGTCAGGCTCTGCCCCGGCAGGCCGTACATCAGGTCCAGAGAGAGGTTGTGAAACCCCGCCTTTCGAGCCAGGTCCACAGCCTGGACCGCCTGCCGGTAGCTGTGGGGGCGGCCCAGCTTTTTGAGAAGCCCGTCATCGTCATTCTGGATCCCCAGAGAGATCCGGTTGAACCCCTCCGCCCGCAGCCGCTTCAAGAGCTTCTCCGTCACAGAATCCGGATTGGCCTCAAAGGTAATCTCTGCATCGGCCGACACTGCAAACCGGCGCCGGATGGCGTTCAGGATCTGGACCAGACCGTCCGCCCCCAGAAACGAGGGGGTGCCGCCGCCAAAATACACCGTGTCCACTTGATAACCTGGCGCCAGTGCCCCCGCCTCCTTGATGTGCAGACACACCGCCTCCAGGTAATCCTCCATCAGTCCCTTCTCCCGGGAGCCACCCAGGGAGTAGAAATCGCAGTACTGGCACTTGCTGCGGCAGAAGGGGACATGGACATAGATTCCCAACGGAATCTTTTTCGGTTGTGTAAATACAGGCACAGCTTGTCTCCTTTCTCAAAAGAGCCGCCTGGCATTCCCGCATTCAACGGAAAAGAAGCAGCCAAATGACCACTGCCAAAGCAGCCCAAAGCAGGGCTTGGATCAATCGCGTGTTCCAGGTTTTCTCCCTCTGTGCAAACCAGGAGGGGATCGCGCCTCCGTCCGGCGCATTATAGGGTTGGGATGCGGCATCCGGGACGGGGTCCCTGCGGCGTTGGCCTGCCTTTGGAAACACTGGGCGGGGCAGCTTGGTGTTACGGTTCCCACAGTCGGGGCAATACCTGGACAAAGGCGGAATTCTCTTACCACAGTGATTGTATGTCATAAGGACTCCCCTTTTTAGTCTTCATCCAGCTTCAAAACCGCCATAAAGGCCTCCGACGGGACCGAAACGGTGCCGAAGGTGCGCATCCGTTTTTTGCCCTCCTTCTGCTTTTCCAGCAGCTTCTTCTTCCGGGTGATGTCGCCGCCATAGCACTTGGCCAGCACGTCCTTGCGCAGGGCCTTGATGGTCTCCCGGGCGATGACCTTACCGCCAATGGCGGCCTGGACGGGAATCTCAAACATCTGGCGGGGGATGTTCTCCTTCAGCTTTTCGCAGATCTTCCGGGCCCTGGGGTAGGCATTGTCCGCAAAGAGGATGAAGCTGAGGGCGTCCACAATGTCGCCGTTCAGCAGGATATCCAGCTTCACCAGCTTGGAGGGCCGGTACTCGTCCATTTCATAGTCCAGGGAACCATAGCCCCGGGTTCGGGATTTCAGGGCGTCAAAAAAGTCGTAAATAATCTCATTCAGCGGCATCTCATAGTGCAGCTCCACCCGAGTGCTGTCCAGATACACCATATCCTTGAATTCCCCCCGCCGGGCAGTGCACAGGTCCATGATGTTGCCCACATACTCCTGGGGGGCCATGAGGCTGGCTTTCACATAGGGCTCCTCCGCCAGCTCAATTTCCGCCGGGTCCGGGTAGTTGAGAGGGTTGTCCACCATGATCACTGAGCCGTCGGTTTTGGTGATCCGGTAGACCACGTTGGGGGCGGTGGTGATGAGATCCAGGTTATACTCCCGCTCCAGCCGCTCCTGAATGATCTCCATGTGCAGCAGACCCAAAAAGCCGCACCGGAAGCCGAACCCTAAGGCAATGGAACTCTCCGGCTCATAGGTCATGGAGGCGTCATTCAGCTTCAGCTTCTCCAGCGCCTCCCGCAGATCCTGATACTTGGAGCCGTCCGCCGGATACACGCCGGAAAACACCATGGGCTGCACCGCCCGATAGCCGGGCAAGGCCTCCCTGGCCGGTTGGTTGGCTCCGGTGACGGTGTCGCCCACCCGGGTGTCGGAAACTGTCTTAATGGAGGCGGTGAGATATCCCACTTCTCCGGCCCCCAGCTCCTCTGTCGGGCGCAGGCCCAGGGGGTGCATCACCCCCACCTCCACCACCTTGTACACCGCACCGGTGGCCATCATCTTCACATCCATGCCGGGCCGGATGGTGCCCTCCTTCACCCGGAGATAGACGATGACGCCCCGGTATGCGTCGTATTGGCTGTCGAAAATCAGGGCCTGAAGCGGCGCGGACCGGTCCCCCGTGGGAGCGGGAATGTCGGAGACAATCCGCTCCAGAACCGCATGAATGTTGATCCCATTTTTGGCTGAAATCTCCGGCGCATCCTCCGCCGGGACCCCAATGATGTCTTCGATCTCCGCCTTGACCTCTGCCGGCCGGGCGGCAGGCAGGTCGATTTTATTGATCACCGGCAGAACCTCCAGACCGGCGTCAATGGCCAGGTAGGTATTGGCCAGAGTCTGGGCCTCCACCCCCTGGGAGGCGTCCACCACCAGCACCGCCCCCTCGCAGGCGGCCAGAGAGCGGGAAACCTCGTAGTTGAAGTCCACGTGGCCCGGGGTGTCAATCAGGTTCAGGTCGTACGTCTCCCCGTCATCGGCGGCATAGCGCAGGCGCACCGCCCGGGCTTTGATGGTAATGCCCCGCTCCCGCTCCAGGTCCATGGAATCCAGAATCTGGTCCTCCATCTCCCGGCGGTCAATGGCGTCGCACTCCTCCAGCAGCCGGTCCGCCAGGGTGGACTTGCCATGGTCAATGTGGGCCACAATGGAAAAATTACGGATTTTGGATAGGTCTGTCAATGTCTTCACCTCGAATAGGTCTAAAAGGCCGCCGCAGGGCACAAAGGAGTCCCGCGGCGGCCCGAACGGTCGTGTGGTTATGCCAGTGCAGCTGTGATGATGGCCATCTTGTAGACCTCATCGGCGTTGCAGCCCCGGCTCAGGTCGTTGATGGGGGCATTCAGGCCCTGGAGGATGGGGCCATAGGCTTCGTAGCCGCCCAGACGCTGGGCGATCTTGTAGCCAATGTTGCCGGCCTCAATGCAGGGGAAGATGAAGGTGTTGGCCTGGCCGGCCACCGGGGATCCCTTGCACTTGGTGGCAGCCACCACGGGAGATACCGCAGCGTCAAACTGCAGTTCGCCGTCAATGGCCAGCTCGGGAGCCATCTTCTGTGCCTCCACCGTGGCGTCATGGCTCAGCTGCACCGTGCCGCCCTTACCGGAGCCCTTGGTGGAGAAGCTGAGGACGGCCACCTTGGGATCGATGCCAAAGACCTTGGCGGTGTGGGCAGTCTCCACCGCCACCTCCGCCAGCTTCTGCGCAGCGGAGACGATCACATTGCCGTCTTTGTCCACGGTGTCCTGATAGTCGATGTTGATGGCGCAGTCGCCCATGGCCAGCTTTTCCTCGCCCCGGACCAGAATGAAGCAGGAGGACACCAGATGGGCCCCCGCCTTAGTCTTGACCAGCTGCAGCGCCGGACGGACCGTGTCGGCAGTGGAGTAGGTGGCGCCGCCCAAGAGGGCGTCGGCATAGCCCATCTTCACCAGCATGGTGCCAAAATAGTTGCCTTTCGACAGGGCCTTGCGGCAATCCTCTGCCGTCATCTTGCCCTTACGAAGCGCAACCATTTTCTCCACCATGGCATCCATCTCAGGATACGTGGCGGGATCGATGATCTCGACGCCTTCCACGTCAAATTTCCCAGCAGCGGCAGCGGCCTTGACCTCATCCACATTGCCGATGAGGATGGGAGTCAGGAACCCGCCCTTCTTCAGCCGGTCCGTCGCCTCGAGAATCCGGGGGTCGGGGCCTTCTGTAAAGACAATTTTCCGGGGATTAGACTTCAAAGTTTCAATCATCGCATTAAACATTTCAGAGTCCTCCATGTTATGTACTTCCGGGGACGGGGCCTGCCCCGTTTCATAAAGTTTATTATACTACGATTCCACCAGGTCTACAAGGGTTATTTCTGAAAAATTTGCCACAACCCATCCGGCGGCCACCCAAAACGAGCCGATCATACCGTCAGACTGCCCCCCTGGGGGCTGTACACGGACAGGAACGCACCTTCGTCAAAAATTCCTCCGCTGCTTTCGTGAAGACCTGATATTTCTTCCACACAAGGCACATCCCCGCCTCAATCCTGGGCGAGAAGGGGCGAAAGCACAGACTGCTGTCGGGAGAGACGTGAATGATTTTGTCAAGGCCCACTGCATAACCCATCCCCTCCTCTACCATCAGGGATCCATTGAACATCAGGTTGTACGTGGCCACGATGTTCAGCATTTCTTTGTTTCTGCCCAGAATCCGTTCCATTCCCGGGCCCTGATACAATTGCCGGGAGACAATCACCGGTTGATCCCACAGATCCTCTGGTGCAACGGTCTCCTTTTGGGCCAGGGGTGCATCCCGCCGCATGAGAACTCCCCAGGTATCCCGATAGGGAAGCTCCAGGGCTTCGTATTTGGAGGTATCCGCATCGCCCAGCAGCAATCCAAAGTCAATGAGTCCCCGGTCCAGTTCCTCTGTCACCGTGGCGCTGTCGCCGCTGTGGATGTGGAAATGCACCAGGGGATGTTCCCGCTGCAATGCATGGGCCGCCCTTGCCAGCACCCGCACCCCCTCTGTCTCCCCGGCGCCCAGGGTGATGTCACCGGCAATCACCTCATTGGACAGAGCAATCTCATCCTCTGCCTTTTTCACCAGCTCCAGAATCTCTGCCGCCCGTTTGCGAAGGATCATCCCCTCTTCCGTCAGGGTAATTTTTCGGTTACTCCGAACAAAGAGCTGCTTGCCCAGCTCCTCCTCCAGCTCTTTCAGCTGTCTGGATAGGGTGGGCTGGGAGAGGTGCAGCGACTCGGCCGCATGAAGAATGCTCTGCTCCCGGGCGACAGCCAGAAAATACTGCAATACACGTAGTTCCATTGGATCAACCTCCTTTCCAGTCTCCTGATAGGATACCCCATTTTTCTATGCTTGTAAAGTATAGTTGCGTATCCAATATGAGTATTTGCTATTTCCCTACGGCCCTGTTACAATGGCCCCAGGAAACAACCGGAACCCCTGGGGTTCCGGACCAGGAGGGAGCCTATGCGGGCATATTCCACAGAAGAAGCAATCATCCAAAACCTGAAGGACGCCGGGTGCAGCGACCGCACCATCGCAGACTTCCTTGCAAAATTGGCGGCGCATCAAAAAACAGACGGGCTCAAACTACTGGCCGAGCACCGGCTGGCGCTCCTAGAAGCGCTGCATCAAGACCAAAAATGCATTGACTGCTTAGACTATCTCATTTACGACATCAGCAAGTCTCACACAACCTAACAAAAACAGGAGGAACCACCTATGAATCTGGTAGAAAACAAAACGCTGGATATGGAGCGGGCGCTGTATGGCAGCGACGGCATTGTGCTGAAGCACTGTGCCTTTGACGGCCCGGCAGATGGGGAAAGCGCCCTGAAGGAGAGCCGGAACATGGAAGTGGAAAACTGCTTCTTCAACCTCCGCTACCCCTTCTGGCATGACGATGGGCTGAACATCACCGGCTCGGAGATGACGGAGCTTTGCCGGGCAGCCCTGTGGTATTCCACCCATGTGACAATCACAGATTCCAAACTCCACGGCATCAAAGCCCTGCGGGAGTGCAGCCAGGTCTCCCTGCGCGACTGTGACGTCATCTCCGCCGAATTCGGCTGGTCAGTCCATAACATGGAAATGATGAATTGCACCGTACAGAGCGAATACTTTATGATGCGCTCCGACCACCTCGCCTTCCGAAATGTACGCCTGAAGGGGAAGTACTCCTTCCAGTACATCCACGACGCTACCTTTGACGGCTGTACCTTCGACACCAAAGACGCCTTCTGGCACGCCAAAGATGTGGTGGTGCGCAACAGCACGGTCAAGGGCGAATACCTGGCATGGTATTGCGAAAATGTCACCTTCGAGCACTGCAAAATCATCGGAACCCAGCCCCTGTGCTACTGCAAAGGCCTGCGGCTGGTGGACTGCGAAATGATAGACACCGACCTGAGCTTCGAAAAGTCCCAGGTGGAAGCCACCATCACAACCCCCGTGATCAGCATCAAAAATCCCCTGTCCGGCCGTATCACCGTACCGGCCGTGGGCGAACTCATCCGAGACGACCCCCACGCCCTGGGGGAGGTGGTGATCCACGCCCCCTCCCCCTCGTTGCCATAACGTTGGACCCATACGGTCCCTGTCGGGCGGGAAACGTGCCAAACATAGAAAACGGGCCTGTTGCAAAAACAAATTGAACTGCTCCCCGTCAAGTAGACAACGAAATAATTAACAAAGAGTTCACAGCACTGCGATGCTGTGACAACTGCGGATTCTGGTTGGCAGCTACAGCTGCCAACCAAAATCTGCAGTTTTGTTTATGCCGCGAAATATGATGCATGCTTTTCATACGGTGTACGGACACCCAATCCTCGCTGTAACCGCTTCGTGTTATAGTAGGTGATGTAATCACCAATCATTTTTACCAAGCCTTCCCGGCTGGTGAACTTCCTCCCGTAGTAGCGTTCCCGCTTTATGATTCCCCAGAACCCTTCCATGGGTCCGTTATCTACGCACTTGCCAATTCGGGACATACTTTGAGCCATTCCCGCCTGCTACAACTTCCTGTGAAAAGTCCGGCTTGTGTACTGGTACCCTCTGTCGCTGTGGAACAGCGGATGAGCGTCCGGGTTGGTTTCTACTGCCTTGTCAAAGGTATGAATGACCAGCATGTTGTCATTGGTATCCCGGATGTCGAATGACACAATGCGCCGGTCATATAGGTCCAGAATTGCGCTTAGGTACACCTTGTGCTTCTCTGAGCCGATGTAATACTTGAACTCGGTCACATCCGTCAGCCATTTTTCGTTCGGCTTCTCTGCATGATATTCCCGCTTCAACACGTTCTCTGCAATGTATTGCGGATTGGATGCCCGCCGCGTGCAGCCATGATTGCTATACTTAATCGTAGATTGGATCCCCTTCATGCGGCAAATCCGCAGGATTCGTTTGTCATTTGCGGCCATACCATGGTATCGGTCAAGTTCACCCCGGATCCTCCGGTATCCTTTCTCTGGCGCCCCGTTATGAATCTCCTCCACCAGCTCCGCAAGGCGCTCATTCTCCATTGCCCGCCGGCTTTTCTGCCCCCCTTTCCATTTGTAGTATGCCGCCCTGGACACATGTAGGATTTTGCACGCTGCCTCTATGGGATAGTGGTATTCCTCATGGCAATCCCGGATCGCTCTGTACTGACGTTCCTGCCTCACTTGTCCCTGCGATCCCTCCTTTCCAACTCCTTCACTTTTTTTAACAGGTCTCGCTCCATTTTCGTCATATATAGTTCATGCTCCAACTGAGCGATCCGTCCCTTCAGAACTTCCTCCTCTGTACGAGGCTCCTGCTGGCCTGTCCGTTGGCCACGTCGGTCTTCCAACCCTGCTTCCCCTAACGCACTGTACTTCTTCACCCACGTGTACACTTGTTGGTAGCTCACATGGTATTTCAATGCGGTTTCTCCGTAGTTCTTCCCACTCTCTATGCATTCCTTTGCAATCTCTAGCCGCTCTTTTTGGCTCGTTTTTCTGGCTTTCGTCATGTGACTCCCTCCGTTTTGTGTCTTAAAGTCTTCATGACGATTATACACCTGAATCCAGTTTCGTAAAGCATGCCTTGAACGAATTCCGTAGCGCTCACATATTTTCTGCTGGCTTCCTTCCCCTGCTTGATATGCTACCACCGCTTTCAGCTTTTGCTCTGGGCTATATTGAGGGTTCTTTTCGATATACCGAATCCCATAGTGAATCCGTAGTCCTTCCAGCCCATTCTCCTCATACTTTTTTGCCCACCGATATATTTGATTTCGGTGTACTCCCAGCGTTTCCCCGATTTCCTGTGCACTTGCCCTGCCCGAAAGAAACATCTGCGCCGCTCTCGCTTTTTCTTCTGCACGGATCTTTTTCCCCATAAATTTGCTCCCCCTATCCTTGACAGTTTCCTTTTTCACTGTCTCCTTTAGGGGGAGCATATCAAATTTGCGGCAGGCCCTCATTTATATTCATTTCCGTCCCGAAGACAGAATTTTAGACCAAACTGTGGAAAACTTTTCACATTTCGGGCATGCTTACGCAGGCTCCACCGTTTTGGTGGGGCCTGAATCTTGATATTCTGCATTTTTCTATGTTTACGCTGGTTTTGATTGTGGATAAATGCGTCTTTTCGCGCTTCCTGCTCTGTTTCATCCACCGCTTTTTTAGGTTGAATCCCATCGCCAGAAAGAATAACTCTGTGCGTATATTTCGTTTCCCTGTGGAAAAGAAACGCCGAAAGCCAAAATCATGCTTCATAAGACCAAACGCACCCTCCACCTGAATCGTGCGGCACATCCTCAGCATGATCCCTTCTTCCGTTGTAATATTCGCCAGAGACGCTGCACGCTTGTTCTTCGTACTTTTCCCACCGTTCCAGGTATTGCACAAGCTGCTCGTATTCCTTCTGCTCTGCATTTTTCCGTTTCCCGGTACCATGCACAAAGGCGATTCCCTTTCCCTTTTCCGCCAAATATTCTCTGAGCTTCTGCTTGTCTGTAAGTCCAACCCCTTCATTTACCGCACGCTTCACCTTTGCCAGATTCTTTTCTACTCTGCCACGCCATATAAAAGTGTACCGGCATGCTTCTTCTAGGTCTCTGTTACTGTAGATACCGCACTGGTATCCATAGCATATTACTTCGAACATCACCTTTGCATCGGCTGCCGATTTTCGACCTTTGGTCGAATACGCTTCGTACAGTTTCCTGTAGTCCAGTTCCTCAAGCCGTGCGCTGGCCAGCCTTACCGGTGCTGTCTATGGTAATATTTTTTCTGAATTTATTGCAAGAACCAGTTGACCTCCGCGCTCATGTGCGCTAAACTGTTCTTGCTGGTGTTTGTTTTTCACACATGAAGCATACAGCAAAAAGGCAAATCGGCCAACCCCTTTTTTCGGAGTTTACCGATTTGTTTTTTATTTTTTCTCCTCACGCTAATGCATCATCTTGTTGCATTTTGCAACGCGCCCTAGTTTTAACTCCTACTGATTTTGGAATCTGCCCTGTTACGCATAGAAAATGACGCTCCTCGTATGGAAAAGGGGTACTTTAAATCGGCATTCCAGATGTGCAATCGCTGAATGATTGACCAGAGTTCTTTGGCGGTGTGCTGTGTGGCGAAAGGCAGGAGTGTACCGGGCGATGAGGTATGCAGGAGTGGCCGAAAACAAGTTATCTGTCTGAGGGATTATTGGGAACTCTGTAACATCAGCATAGACATTCCAGCGTGTCTATGGTAAAATAACACAAATAACGTCGAAAGTGCCTTGGGGGTGTTGCCATGAAAGATAAGATTATTGTACCATATGCGCCTGTCCTCGTCGAATCTACACGCTCAATTGGCTACTCCTTTGAGACTGCTGTAGCAGATATTATCGACAACAGCATCAGTGCGGGTGCCACAGACATCCGAGTATGTTTCATGTCCAAAGACCCGCAATGGCTGTGTATTGAAGACAACGGGTATGGAATGACCGAGTCTGAATTAGAGACAGCCATGCGTTACGGGAGCCACAGTCCCAGCGATGTCAGGAGCAAGGATGATTTGGGGCGTTTTGGTCTTGGCCTGAAAACGGCCTCCCTGTCCCAGTGCAGAAAGATCACTGTTATGAGCAAACGGGATGAGCAAATCGTAGCTGCCTGTTGGGATTTGGATCATATCATCCAGACCGGAGAGTGGTCCCTACAGTTATGGTCCGATGAAGAGGTCGAAAACTTACCTGGTCACTTGTTTCTGGAAACCAATGAGTCTGGTACAGTAGTTCTGTGGCAGAAATTTGATCGCCTCCAACAAGAGTCTATAAATGTCCAACAGACCTTTGATGAGAAAATTGAACTGACAAGGAAGCACATTGCTTTGGTCTTTCACCGGTTCTTGAGCGGAGAAAGTGTTGGTAATCCCATCAGCATTACATTCAATGGTGATCCGGTTACAGGAACTGATCCTTTCCTGACCCGTCACCCGGCTACGCAGCCTATGACAGAGCAACTTTTGAGGGTCAACGGAGAAGAGATTCGAGTTAAACCCTATATTCTTCCTTTCGCCAGCAAGCTGACTGCAAAGGACATTCGAAGTATTGGTGGCACTGATGATCTGCGTCAACAACAGGGATTTTACATATATCGAAACCGGCGGCTGATCATCTGGGGTACTTGGTTTCGCCTGATCCGGCAGAACGAGCTGGGCAAGTTGGCTCGGGTCATGGTAGATATCCCTAACTCACTGGATTCCATCTGGGAGATCGACATCAAAAAATCTACAGCTGCGCTGCCATCATTCATTAAAAAGAGTTTGGCGGATATCGTTCGTAATGCAGTTGGCCGCAGTGAACGGGTGTATCGTTATCGGGGCAGGAATATTCAAACAGATACACTGACACATATCTGGGAGCCTTTCGACGAGAGAGGAGTCTTCCGTTACAGGATCAACAGGGAAGTCTCCATCTATAAAATGCTGGAAGCCCACATAGATGAGGGCGGTCTGTCTTTACTGGATGCTTTCTCTAAAATGCTGGAGGACTCCTTTCCCTATGCAGATGTTTACTATCATCTGGCAAAGAATGAGTCCGATATGACCGGGCAAGCTATGGAAATTGATGCTGCCTATAAAATTGCAGATCAAATTATCCAGCAAATCATATCGAGTGGCGAAGACTTATCTCAATTTCTTAAAACGATGGATCAGGTGGACTTTTTCGTAAAATATCCAGAAGTGATTTCAAGAATCCGGGAGGTATATGCAGATGACTGAAAACCAGCAAAAGGTAATTGGACAAACCTTGATGCAGTTCAGCGCAGATGCCGCAGTCACGGAGGAGGCACTCATTAACTGCGTAAATGTTTTCTCGATGGTAAGCCCATTGACGGATGCTGAAAAAGAAGGGGTCATTCGGGAACTGCAATCCAGACTGGCTGTGCGAATCGACCGGGGAGCCTGTGTCCGGGAAAAGGACCACACTCCTTGGTACAATGCGGCGAAGGCATCGATTACGCCCTCTTTCTGGAATCGCTATCGCCTGCATCTTCAGAAAGAACAGGGGTGGAATGCCAAGCTTCTGGACGAATTGGATCGCTCCTCGGATGAGATTATGGATCTTCTGGGAAATCCCAGGCAGACGGAAGGCTTCCAGCGCCGAGGGCTTTGTATAGGGGATGTGCAGTCCGGAAAGACGTCGAATTACATTGGACTGATCAATAAAGCGGCAGATGCCGGATATCGGGTCATCATCCTGCTGACTGGTGTCATTGAGAAACTCCGTCGCCAGACGCAGGGACGCATCGACACAGGCTTCATTGGTTTGGACAGCACTGCCTTCACCCGTGACAACAAGAACGATGTATGGGTTGGCGTCGGGTGCATTGATCCCAGCGTCAGCGGCTGGGCGGTTACATCCACATCCGGCGACTTCAATGCTGCTACTGCCAATAAAATTGTAGGGCGGCTAAGCAACATCAGTGCTCCCGTTATCTTCGTTTTGAAAAAGAACAAGAGCGTACTGGAAAAGCTGGAGCAGTGGCTTCGTTTCTACAATGCTAGTAACGCAACAAAAACGATTGACTTGCCTATGCTGCTCATAGACGATGAGGCAGACAATGCCTCGGTCAACACCAGAGATGCTGGCGATCCCACGGCAATTAACGCGGCGATTCGCAAGTTGCTTCGCCTGTTTGTAAAGGCAAACTATGTGGGCTTCACAGCAACGCCTTATGCCAATATCTTTATTGATCCAGACTCTGAGACTGAGATGCTGGAGAGTGACTTGTTCCCCAGAAATTTCATTTACACATTGGAGGCGCCGTCCAACTATATCGGTGCGAGAGATATTTTCCAGGAGGATGCTCCATACGCATACCTGTTGAAGCCCAATGATGACTGTGAACAGTATTTGCCCATCAAGCACAAAAACGGCTCGGTCATGAGCGCATTCCCATCCAGTCTCCTTGAGGCAATCGCTTCGTTTTTCATTGCGAATGCAGTACGTGACCTGCGCGGCCATGAGAAGACCCACCGAACCATGATGGTCAATATCTCCCGATTTATCAGTGTTCAGAATCAAATTGCTGATTCGGTGGACGCATTCGTGCGGAATGCCCAGCGGGAGATTCAGAACTACTATCGTCTCGGCGATGCTGCGCTGGAATACAATACATTTAAGTTGTTGAAAAAGGCGTTTGACAAACATTTTGCGGCAATCCCTAGCTTTGAGTTTTCGTGGGACGAGGTTCAGCTGGTATTGAAGGATGCCGTTATGCCCATTACAGTACGTGTCATCAACGGTGGCAATGCACCTAAAAACCTTAATTATGATGAGGTTGAGGATGGTCTGCGCCTGATTGCAGTGGGTGGACTAAGCCTCTCCCGCGGGTTGACACTGGAGGGCCTTTGTGTCAGCTACTTCTACCGCAACTCCATGATGTATGACACGTTGATGCAGATGGGACGCTGGTTTGGCTACCGTGGAGGATATGATGACATCTGCCAAGTCTGGATGCCCGATTCGGCAATTGCATGGTACAGCTACATATCAGAAGCTACAGATGAACTGCGTCGTGAAGTGCGCCGTATGCAGCAGGCAAACCGTACACCGAAGGACTTTGGGCTTTGCGTCCGCTCTGATATTACAGCGCTCCTGGTAACTGCCCGAAACAAGATGAAGAGTGCACAGGACTACCGGATGACAGTCAATTTGAGTGGTCGTGTGGTGGAAACGCCATACCTGCATAGAGACGCAGCCATACTTCAGAGAAATGCAGAACTTACTGTGAAGTTTCTTGAAAAGTTGAGGGACAGCTATACTTTACGCAAGGATGATCCAGAACTTGCACTTAAAGTTCCCCAGTATTTGAATGTTAAGAAAGCGGATATTCTGGATTTCCTGAGTATGTACTCCAGCCACGGTATGAATACAGATTTCCATACTGGTGAACTTGTACAGCTCATAGAGAAAAATGCAGACGGTACCATGGACTTTTGGGATGTCACAATTGCAAGTGGCAAAGGGAAAGATGTTGCGTATCCAAGCTTTCAGGTTAAAGGTGTCACCAGAGGCTTTGCCATACGGGATGAAAAAGGTGGAGCCCTGCAAATGTCCGGAAAAAACTCCAGGCTGGGCAGCCGTGACCATGCCAAAGGCGGTTTGACCGAAGAGATGGCGGAGAAAATTGAGGAGAGAGAACATACCTGTGTCGGCAGAGATAAAGAGTTGTCACAAGGTGCTTACTTCAAAAGTGGCATTAAAAGAAACCCGCTGCTGGTCATATACCCTGTGGAATTGGCGGTAAAACCGAATGAGCCGGATACCCGTAAACTAGCTGTGATTCACACAACCCCAACGCCCATTATCGGGTTGAGCATAGGCATCCCGATCATTGACGGCAAAGAACCGCAGACATTCACCTATAAAATCAATATCGTCAAATATCGAGAACTGTTCGGTGCGGATAGTAACGATTTTGAAGAAACTGATGAAACCATAACGGAGGATGACACATGAAAAGCTCCAGGGAACTGTTTGACGGCCTTTCTGCAATAGACTCCTTTCAACGAGTAGACCCCAGCCATCTGTTGGATTTGTATTGCGGCTACGACCAGATGCACCGATATACGCTGTTGCTGATCAGTTTGGTGGAACCCAAAAGCCTGATTTCATCCAAAGTGATAGAAGTCGCTGTGGGAAGGCGTACTACAGACGGCAGATGGGCGCTTTCCTTTTCGCTGGTGGACAATAAATTTAAGGATTTGTTCCTGCAATTTTGTGATGACATGATTATGGCATCGCGGGCACTCAAAGATCCGGCCAACGGCCCAGAGTTTATATGCATGCGTTACATCAACTGGCAGGAGATGCTTTCGGCATCCAAAGGCGATCTTCTCTCCAAATCAGAAATCAAAGGATTGATTGGTGAGATGATTTTCCTTCGAGATGTGCTGATTCCGCAGTATGGAAAAGAGATGTCTTTACAGGCGTGGATGGGGCCCAAAATGGCGGATCAGGATTTTGTGTTCCCGGATACTTGGTACGAGGTCAAGGCAACCACAAGCGACGCGGAGCAGGTACGGATATCTTCGATTGAGCAGTTGGATTGTGCTGTGGAGGGTACACTGGCCATTCTGGTGCTTGATCAGACCAGCGCAGTAGATAAACAACGGTTCGCTGCAAACAGCCTTTTCTGGGAGTTGATGGGCGACATGGGGACAGATGTGCTCAAGGCAGCTTTCAGCAACCTGCTGCTGAAGATGGGTTTCTACCCTCGACCGGAGTATGAAGAGTACGTCTACCGTTTGAACCGAATTCGCCAGTATCGCGTTGACAGAGACTTTCCGTGTCTGCGGCGGGCAAGTGTGCAGACCAGCGTGGTGAACGCTACTTGGTCCTTGGCGCTCTCTGCGATAGAAAACTGGCTGAAGGAGTGACCTCCATATGGATGTGAATGAATTTCGGGCCGATCTGCTGGAAGAAGTACATTTGAATGCTACCATGAATGGAACCACGCCGCATGAGGAGTTTCTAGCGATGTATGTCTCTGCGCTCACTGATGCGGAGGAACTTGGAGATTTTGAACAAATTGCGTTTGAAGGTGTTGGATCCAGCAGGCGCAATATCCAGATTGATGGTTATTGTTTTGATGAAATGGACAACTGCTTGGAGGTTGTTATCACTCCATTTTCTGACAGTGTTGATATAGAAACCCTTACAGCTACAGGAGCAAACACCTGGTTTCGACGCGCCCAGGCGTTTGTGGAGGAATCACGTTCTGGCTTTCTCCTGAAAAATGCTGAGGAAAGCTCTCCTGGCTATGGACTTGCATTGGATATCAAAAACCGCTATGCCCATGTATCCCGCTTCAAGCTCTTTATTTTGACAGATATGGTAATGAGCAGTCGTATCAGTGAAATTGCTGGTGCAGAGATTGATGGCATCCCGGTGGAATACCACATTTGGGATATTGCGCGGTTGCAGGCGTTACAGGCATCCAAGTCCGGGAAAGAAGATGTTGTTATTCACCTGCAAGACTTTTCTGAAAACGGTATTCCCTGCCTGGAGGCAGGGAGTACCAGTGAGTATACCGCCTACCTTTGCAATATTCCGGGGAAAGTGCTCGCTGACCTTTATAATACATATGGTGGCCGGCTTCTGGAGGGGAATGTCCGCTCCTTTTTGACAGCGAAAGGGAAAATCAATAAGGGAATCCGCAATACGATTCTGAATGAGCCGAGCATGTTCTTTGCCTACAACAATGGTATCGCAGCCACAGCGTCGGAGGTAGAGCTGGAGAAGTCTCAGTCCGGGACTTCGATTGTGGGAATTACAGGCCTGCAAATCGTCAACGGTGGTCAAACTACGGTGTCATTGGCGACTGCGCTTCTGGATGACAAGGATCGAGCCGATGACTTGAAGAACATTTTCGTTCCCATGAAACTGTCCGTGGTCACGCCCGAAAAGGCAATTGGTCTGATTCCAAATATCGCTAGGTACGCAAATGCTCAAAACAAGGTCAGTGATGCAGACTTCTTTTCCAACCACGCATTCCACATCCGCATGGAGGAATTCTCTAGGCGTTTGATTGCACCAGCTGTTATGGGCAACCAGTATGGTACAATTTGGTACTATGAGCGAGCGCGTGGTCAGTATCGCCAGGAACAGGCGCATATGACAAAAGCCGAAAAAAACAGGTTCCTTGCTAGAAACCCGAAGTCACAGATGTTTACCAAGACAGATCTCGCAAAATATCATGAGTTATACAGGATGCTTCCTCATCAGGTTTCAACTGGTGCTCAAAAGAACTTCATGAAATTTGCGAACTGGGCAACAGAAGAGTGGGAGAAACATAACACCGTCTTCAATGAGGACTTTTTTAAGCGCATTGTTGCCCTTAACATCCTGTTTAAGAAGACAGACACCATTGTGAAGAACGCGCCTTGGTATGAATTGGGCTATAAGGCACAGGTGGTGGCCTATACACTGTCGATGGTTCTCTATGTGATTCAAAAGGAACATTCGGATATGGCTTTTGATTTCCGCGGTGTGTGGAATCGTCAGAATATCACCCATGCCACAGAGTTGCAGATGGCAGAGATAGCGCAGAGAGTTTATGAGTATCTGACTGACCCGAGACGTGAGGTTCAGAATGTTACAGAGTGGGCCAAGCGTGAAGCGTGCTGGAAAGGCGTCAAAGCACTCCCGGTCACACTGAGGGATGATTTCTTTAAAGAACTGCTTTCTGTTTCTGCCCTGAAAGAAGATGAAAAAATGGCCAGAGAGATTCAGAAACAGGACAACAAGGTGTCCGCTATGGTGACTGTGGCCGAGTATGGAACAGAAAACTGGAAGGCTTTGCTGAAATGGGGTGTAGAGAACCATGTGCTGACACCGACAGATATTTCTTTTGTGAAGACGGCTATTGCAATGGAACAGGGGAAGTTTCCATCGGAGAAACAGTGCACAAAGATTATGCAGATCCTGGAAAAGGCCAGAATAGAGAGTTATCCCGGTTGAGCAGGGCGTTGTAATTCCACTACAAGGTTATCCATCAGACGTTCAAAATCATTCTCGATTTCACATTCCCACAGGATGAGGACTTTCCATCCGGCAGCCTCCAGCTCCTGCTGGTGTTTTGAGTCGTTCTGCATATTTTTCTCAAACTTCTTGAGCCAAAATTCCCGATTAGTATTGGGCGTAGTACAATTTTTGCAACTTGCATGGCGATGCCAGTAACATCCATGTATAAAGATAATAGTTTTATATTTGGACAGTACGATATCCGGCTTTCCGGGCATGTCAGCGACATTTTTACGAAAGCGGAATCCCTGTGAGAACAGGTATTTTCGTACTTTAATTTCGATTTCTGTGTTTTTCCTGCGGATTCGTGACATATTCCAGCTTCGTTTTTCGCGAGTCAGTTTGTCAGCCATATTGTAGTACCTCTCGACCAATTAATAAAGGAGACTTTTGAGGTTGAAAGCAGTGGGATGACCTGGTATAATAACGGAGTAATCAATATCGCACAGAGGTGAGTGCCATGCCAAGCTATCTGGATTTGTTTGCTGGGGCCGGCGGCCTGTCTGAAGGATTTTTGCGCGCTGGTTTTGATCCGGTGGCCCATATCGAGATGGATATGGCAGCGTGCTATACACTAAAAACGCGGATGGCGTATAAATGGTTGCAAGAACAGGGCCATCCCGAAATCTATAATCGATATCTCTCTCAGGAAGTCACCAGGGATGAGTTCTATGCCCAAATTCCTGATAATGTGCTGAATTCTGTGCTGAATTATGAGATGTCGCAAGACAACTTGGAAGATGTTTTTGCCGATGTAGATCGTTGCTTGAATGGAGAACACCTGAGCCTGATCGTGGGTGGACCTCCTTGCCAGGCGTACTCCGTTGTCGGTCGAGCTCGTTCGGCGACAGGCATGGTTGGAGATAGAAGAAACTATCTGTACACTCTTTACGCCGAATTCCTGGAAAGATACCAACCTGAATATTTTGTCTTTGAAAATGTTTTGGGCTTGCTCTCGGCAAAAGACCAGGATGGTCGACTTCACTTTGACAAAATGCGGGAACGTTTTGCTGAGTGCGGGTATTCGGTGGAGTACAGGGTATTAAACGCAAGAGACTATGGCGTTTTGCAAAACCGGAAACGAATCATTTTGATTGGAAAACAGGGGAATTACCACAATTTTTACCCTGAAATTGAGGAAATTCATCCAGATTGTTTGGTTAGTGATGTGTTGTCAGATTTACCCGCCGTTGCTGCTGGCGGAGGCGAACCCGCTCTTGTAGATACGCTTCCTTACCATGGATATTATCTTTATGACGCACACATTAAGGAGGCAGCTGGACAGCCTGTGACACTGCATTGGGCTCGGCCAAATACAGAGCAGGACTTGGAAATTTATCAAATCGTTGCGGACGAATGGGCCCACAATCACAGACGTATAAGATATTGTGATTTGCCGATACGGCTACAGACACATAAAAATACCAAAGCTTTCCTGGACCGTTTTAAGGTGGTTGCACAGGATCTTCCGTATTCACAAACTATTGTTGCCCATATGAGCAAGGACGGCCACTATTATATCCATCCAACCCAAAACCGCTCGCTGACACCCAGAGAGGCTGCACGTCTTCAGACATTTCCGGATGACTATTATTTTGAATCTGTTACAGGTGTACCGTCACGAACAACTGCCTTTAAGCAGATTGGGAATGCAGTGCCGGTGAGACTGGCGGAGAGCGTGGCATTGGCATTAGATGCTGTGTGGGGCTTGTAAATAACATTGAGGCAGCTTTTCGTATAGAACTCGAATGATGACAATCTGGAAATTATCCAGAAATGCTGGAAGCAGGTCAATTTTCAATTTTATGGTCGGGGGGAAACCGCCAAAATCATCGTACCCCTGCTCAGGGCTTATGTGCTGCCGTGGGCAGCAGGGGCCTGTTGCAAAAAACAAATTTGCGGCAGGCCCTCATTTATATTCATTTCCGTCCCGAAGACAGAATTTT
>ERZ1503932.19-NODE-19-length-68230-cov-4.955424_pt1 | contig 68230 bp, 46 predicted proteins | sample MGYA00572251_ERZ1503932 | MGnify/ENA primary metagenome ERZ1503932 (study PRJEB39906, sample SAMEA3182112) | gut metagenome | biome: human; feature: gut; material: Stool; isolation source: human stools | place: Canada | collected 2013-05-06 ... | reverse complement strand
GGCGAAAACCTCGTCGCCCTGGCCCATGCCAAACTCAAAGCAGAGCCAGCCGCCAGGCTTCAGCGCCCGCCCATAGCGGGAGGCAATGGACCGGTAAAAGTCCAGGCCGTCCGCCCCCCCGTCCAGGGCCAAGCTGGGCTCAAAATCCCGAACGCTGGGCTGCAAGTTCGCCATATCCCCCGAGCGGACATAGGGTGGATTGGACACAATGAGATCAAACGTCCCTAAAAAGGCAGATGGGGCCTGGAGCGCATTGGCCTGAATGCAGCTGACCCGGCCAGTCAGCTTCATCGCCGCAGCGTTTCTCTTTGCCACCGCCAGCGCCTCCCGGGAAATGTCCGCCAGCGTCACCCTGGCGTCCTTCACCTTCCTGGCAATGGCCAGCCCAATGCAGCCGGAGCCGGTGCACAGGTCCAGGATCCGGGGATCCTGATCCAGATACAGGGCCTTTTTCATGGCCAGCTCCGTCACGGCGCAGGTGTCATCCCGGGGAATGAGCACATCCCGGTTCACATATAAGGTCATCCCGTAAAAGTCCCACTCCTCCAGGATGTAGGCCAGCGGCTCTCCTGCCAGAGCCCGGGCGGTAAAGTCCGCCATTTTTTCACACACGTCACTGGGCGCATACTGATCCCGGCGGACCAGAATCTCCTCCTGGGTTTTCCCGGAAGCCGCACACAGCAACTCCCGGGCCAAAAGCCCTGCCCGCTGCTGGCCCTCCCCAGGCAGTAGGGCTTTTCGGGCATCCAGGTATAAATCGCTGTACTTTCTTACCATTGGTCCGCTCCTTCCTCCTCCGGAAGGACCGCCTGGAGCGCCGCGATGCCCACCTCAATCATAGAGTCGTCCGGTTCGTTGGTGGTAAAGTTCTGGAACCACATGCCGGGAGCGGTGACAATCCGGGTGAGGACATTGTCATACCGGCCCACCCAACGGTTGATTTCGTACGCCACTGCAACCACCAGGGGAAGGAGCAGCAGCTTGTACACAATCATGATCAAGCGGAAGAGGAATTCCCCCCGCAGCGCCTCCAGCCCCGGGAATATGGCCAACAACAGGGAAGACGCAATGGAAAAAATCAAAATGGACAGCACCATCACCACCAGCAGGAAGCTGGTGCCACATCTGGGGTGGAGCCGGGTCTGACGGCGCACGTTCTCCACCGTCAGGGGCAGCTTCGCCTCATAGCAGCGAATGGTCTTATGTTCTGCGCCGTGATAGGCGAACAGGCGGCGCATATCCCCCATTCGGGAGATCAGGAACATGTACAGGAAGAAGATTCCCATGCGGATCACACCCTCCAGGAGATTGATCCCCAGGTTGCTGGTGATCCACCGGTCAAAGAGGCTGCCAATCACCATGGGGAGAAGGAAGAACAGTCCCACCGACATTCCCAGCCCCAACACAACGGCAAAGCCCACCAGCGCCTTCTGGAAGCCCTCGTTGCCCAGCTTTTTTTCCAGCCATTGATCAAATTTAGACGGATTCTCCACCTCTCCCTCCTCGGGAGAGAGGTCTGCCGACCGCATCAGCGCTTTCACTCCCACAATGTTAGAGCCAAAGAAATTGTACACGCCCCGAATGAGAGGCCAACGCAGGGGGGACTTTTCCGGCGCAAGCTTCCGGGGGGTCACCTCCACGGTGAGCCCCTCCTTGCCCCGGACCACCACGGCGTCCTTATCCGGCCCCCGCATCATGATTCCCTCTATGAGCGCCTGGCCGCCGATCATGGTCTTAAACTTTTCCTGTGTCTTTGGTTGTTTTGTATTTGCCATCATTCTGCCTTTCTAAATCTATTGCACTGCCACAGGGAGGCTCACCACCACCAGGGTGCCGCCGCCTTCCGCATTGGACAGGTCCAAGCTGCCGCCGTGCATTTCGACAATCTCATCGCAGACCGCCAAGCCGATGCCGGAGCCTCTGGCCTTGGAGCTGCCTTTGAAAAACTTCTTCTTCACCAGGGGAAGCTCGTCTTCCGGGATTCCGGGGCCGTAGTCCCGGATGCGAATGACTACAGAGCGTCCCTCCAGGCGAAGGGAGGCGTCTATGCGCTTGCCCTCCCCGCCGTGTTTGGCTGCATTGTCCAGGATGTTCAGGAGCACCTGGCGCATCCGTTTGGGGTCGCAGGGGATCTCCGGAATGTCGCCGTCGTCCTCCATCACCCGGAGTGCTATGCCCTCCTGACGCAGGCGGCTGCCGTACATATACACCGTATCCTCAAACTCCGCCCGGATATCTGTCATCTCCACATTCAGGGTCATGCGTCCGTCTTCCATTCGGGTGAAGTCCAGGAGCTCTGTCACCATCTCCGTCAGCCGGCGGCTCTCCCGCTGGATGATGGCGATGCCCCGGCGGGTCTCCTCCGGATCCAGGCTCTCCCCAGACAGCAGCGTCTCACTCCAGCCGCTGATGGCCGTGAGGGGCGTGCGTAGCTCGTGGGACAAAGAGGAGATAAACTCTGCCTGCATTTTTTCATTTTGATTGATTTGATTGGACATCTCGTTGATGGTGGCCGCCAAATCTCCAATTTCGTCGTCGTATTTGGAGCGGATCTGCACACCGTAGCTGCCGCCTGCAATCCGCTTGGCCGTAGCCGTGATCTCCGCCACCGGCTCCAAAATGGAACGGATGTAGAAGTTGCTGCTGAAAATCACCACCAGCACCAGCAGCGCCCCCGCCGCAAGGGCAACGAGAATCACAAACAGCAGCTGTCTGTTGACCACTTTCATGCTGGTCACATACCGCAGCACACCGATGACCTCGCCGCTGGAATAGATCATGGGACTGGAGACCGCCATAATCCGCTCTCCTGTGGCCGGATCCCTGCCCACATAGGTGGCCAATTGGCGGGTCTCCATGGCGCAGGCAATGTCTTGGGTCGTAGGCGAGGGCCCCACCCAGCGGCCGTAGGAGGAAGCCACAATCCGGCCGCTGGTGCTGATAAACTGCAGCTCAATGGTGTTCTTCTCTTCGAAGGTCCTGGCATAGGTGACGCAGGACTGGTAATACGCATTGTAGCTCTGTCCGATGTAATTTGCAAAAAACTCCGTGGTTGTCTTGGCCCGGTGTTTCATATCGGACTGCATGTTGGAGTAATAATAGGCGGCAAAGGAGGCGGTGATGATGACCACAAAGACCGCCCCGAGAGCCAAAACCGGCCCCACCGTATGGGTCATCCAGCGGCCCCGCAGGCCCTTGACCCGGTTTCTCCCCTTCTTCGCCCCGGACTTTCCACGGGTTATGCGCCCCACTTATAACCAAACCCCCAGACTGTGGTAATGTATTTGGGCGTGGTGGCGTTGTCTTCGATTTTGATGCGAAGACGCCGGATGTTCACGTCCACAATTTTCAATTCGCCTTCATAATCCGGCCCCCACACAGCCGTCAGAATATCCTCCCGGGACAGGGCCCGGCCGGGATTTTGCATAAACAGCTTCAAAATGGAGTACTCCACCTGGGTCAGCCGGATCCGGCTCCCCTCCTTTTCCAGGGTGCGGTTGCGGACGTTCATGACAAAGGGACCCTGGGTCAGCAACTCGGAGTCTGCCGCCCCATCTCCGCCAATGCGGCGGTACAGGGCGTCAATCCGGGCCGTCAGCTCCGCCGGAGAGAAGGGCTTAGTCACATAGTCATCCGCCCCGGTCATGAGGCCTGTCACCTTATCCATCTCCTGGGTCCGGGCAGTGAGCATGATGATGCCAATTTGCTTGTTGGTCGCCCGGATGTTCCGGCAAACCTCAAATCCGTCCATATCCGGCAGCATAATGTCCAGAATGGCAACGCCGATATCCGGATGGTCCCGCAGGCGGTCCAAAGCCTCCTGCCCGGTACCGGCCTCAATGGCATCATACCCGGCCCGCTTCAGGTTAATGACCACAAAGCTGCGGATATTGACCTCGTCTTCCAAAATTAAAACCTTTTTCATGTTCTTCGCTCCTTACATCTCACCGGTTTTCCAGTCCTCCCGGATGAAGTGAAAGTCGGCGATCAAGGCCTTTTGGTCCAGTTGCCGTCCTATACTTCCACTCCCCAAGGCGGCAGCATAGACCACCTCGTCTGTCTTCGCCAGAAGGAATCGCCCATCTGCGACTGCAAGCTCCTCCCGGTCATCTCCTGTAAATGCGTATATGGTAAATAACACCTGATTCTCCCGGCCTTCCCCGGCAGAGAACACATACCCCTGGACGCCCTCCACATCGCCGCCCCGGGTGACGGAGACCGTCTTGACCCAATCCTCCTGAATGCGCACATACCAGCGGTCGGCATAGTTGTGAAAGGTGAACATTTTTTCCATCTCTTCCCCCACCGGGGTCAGGTTATACCACCGGATGAGCTCCCGCCCGCCGGGGGAAGACTCTTCCATGGGAACCAGGGAGGGCAGTTCAATCAGCCCGTCATTGTCAATGTCATCGCCAAAGACATAATAATTGCGGATGGTTTGAATGCTGGTGCCAGACTCGCTGGAGAGAGACACATTGGTAAAACGACCCTTCACCATGGCATACACATCTGTGATGATGGTGTCCTCATCATAATTGCTGGCGGCAAAGACCGCCTGGATGTTCTGATACATCCCCCCTGCGGTCACCCGTTTCAGATTCTCCACAGGAACCGACATGGCAACCTCTGTCGAGCGCTCCATGGCGCCATGGCGGTAATCATAAAGCTCGGCCACCCCGTTCCCGCCATCTGTGCCCGGACGCAGCAGGAAGAGCTCCCGCAGGCTGTCCTGGTCCAGATCCACTGTGAGGAATCGGGTGTAATTCGCCGTCAGAATCGACTCCGGCGTGCCCTCGGAAAAGGTATAGGCAGACAACGCATGGACCACTTCATTGCTGACCTGGCGACCTACCACCAGCTCCATACCGCCGGTCCCATCCAGATCTGCATACTCCACTTGCTCAAAGGCCGTCCCTGCCGTCTCAATGGTAGCTGTATTGACATACACTCCGTTTTCCTTGGTGAAAATAAAAATTTTTAGGGGACGCTCTCCCGTGCCCTTGGCAAACACCAGCGCCTCCGACTGCCCATCTCCGGTCAGATCCACCATCTGTACGGTCTGCTGATTTTCCCCCTGGAGCGGCGCGCAGTAGTCCAGACCACTCATGACCTGGTCCATAGCCGACTGCAAATTGTAGTACTCCTCCGAACGCCGGGGCAAACAATACATCTGATCCACCGTCTTGAGCATGCAGCCCGACAGCAGCACCGCCAGGGCAGCCAGAACCGTCAGCAGATTCATTCTCTTTCGTCTCATAGGCCCACTTCCCTCCTGCCCACGAAATTCAAAAGTCAAATTGTGTACTTTCCCTTATCCTTTTTATTATAGACCAGTTCCATGAAAAAGGCAAGGCTGCCGGAGGAAAAATTCCGTTTTCCCGTAAGATTTGCAGGGATACGCCACTCAGCGGGGAGCCATAGCAGGGGAAAATCCCATAGCGCACGTTCCATTGTACTGCCACAACGCCTATGGCACTTGAAACAGAGAATTTTGTTTGTTCCTGGCGATCCCCGAAACCACTCCCCGTTTCTATCAGCAGCATCTTTGTGCCGCACAAAATATTGAGTTTTTCCACAGCGTATGGTATGATATCTATGGTAACTGCAATGACACGTATCAGGACCACGCAGAAAGAACTTACAAACAACCTGGAGGGATCGGCATGATCATCTACCACGGCAGCACAGACCTGGTAAATCACCCAGAAATCCGTCAATCGGAGGTATATCTGGATTTTGGTATTGGTTTTTACACCACAACCTCCTATGAACAAGCGTCACGGTGGGCCAAAATCAAAATGCGGCGCAGTCATGCTGCCATTGGCTATGTGTCGGTTTATGCATTCGATTTGGAGCAAGCCGAGAAGGATATCATAATCCGCAGATTTCAGCAGGCAGATATGGCGTGGCTCACGTTTGTAGTGGGAAGTCGCACAGGTCAGGCCCCAGAGATCCAGGCAGATATGACCATTGGGCCAGTGGCAGATGACAATGTGTACCAGTCTATCCGCCTGTTTGAAACTGGCGTTCTGGACGCAGCAGATACGGTCAAACGGCTAAAGACAGAGGTACTTCACGATCAGTGGACCTTTCATACAGCCCGGGCGTTGCACCATTGCCGCTTTCTCAGAGCAGAAACAATTGGAAAGGAGCAGCCATGATGAAACACGATCAATTCACTGCAATTATGCCGTATATCAGTGCAGATCTAATTGCTATGATTGCAGAGAAGGAGAAAATCAGCGGTGTAGAGGCGCTCCATAGACTTTACAGTTCCCAGCTCTACGCACTTCTGGAGCAGGAGGATACAAAACTCTGGCACTACAGCACGCCCATGCTCTATTCGTTATTTTTACAAGAGCAGGAGACTGGAACAATTCAATTCCCAGAAGTCTGATTTGGAGGGGTATACATGAACAAAGAATTGGCATTTTCAGTTTTTTGTGTCGAAAACTACAAAGTGCACAGGTCACTAACAGGGAAACAGGTCTGTGAATTGTTTGATCAGTACGGTGTGTTTGACTATATCCGCGAGTTTTATGATGTGCTTCACACCACCAGTTTCCAGTTCATGAATCATGACATCGACCTTTACCTCCAGGCACGTTGTGCAGAGTTACCAACATCCTGATCCAGAAGCCAAATGTCGTCCGCTTTTTCACTATGGAGCAGACTCATAAGTGAACATTGTGTATTCCGCAACCACCGAACAGCCTTTCAAAACAGCACTTGACAAATGGGGGATTGTTGCCGTATATTAGTCTTAGCTAACCATGGTTCTGCCCCGCAGTTAGCCGCAATTAACTGCACAGGGATAAAACACCCCATCCTGCAAAAACTAGTCGAAATCACCACGTCATTACCGATCAGGAGGACCTCCGATGTTGGAACAACACCTCATCACCCACTGCTCCCCCACGCTGGCCGGTCTGAAGACCGGTAGTCTGTTTTGCTTTCCCTATCCCTCAGAACTTCAACTCCAGGCGGAGCTAGCCCGCTGCCGTCCGGCACTGTGCGCCAAAGGGGTACTGATTCGTGTCCTACGCCGGCGCCGGGGCCGGGCTTTGCTGTATGTTTACCGGCCGGCAGATCTGGAACAGGATTTCCGGAAATCCGGCGTACGCTCATTTTTGCAGCAAATGGGCTACGCTCCCCAGCCTGAAAAAGCGCTCCGGCAATTGGAGCAGCGACTGGCCCACCGGGTAGACTGCCCCCACGAAATCGGCCTGTTTCTGGGCTATCCCCTGAGCGACGTGGTGGGGTTCATTCTCAACCGGGGCCAGAATTGTAAATGCACCGGCTGCTGGAAGGTATATTCCAACGAAGCCGAGACCCGCCGGCGGTTTGCGCAGTTCAAGCGGTGCCAACAGATCTACGCATACCAGTTCCAAAAGGGGCGAACCCTTTCCCAGCTGACCGTCTCCGGTGTGCCACTTTCCTGATGGCTCAGGCCTCTCGCTGGCACACATACGCCTTGATGGCCGCAAAAGACTCCGCGCTGATCACATGCTCCATCCGGCAGGCATCCTCCACGGCCACATCCGGGTCTACCCCCAACTCTACCAACCAGTTGGAGAGAAACACGTGGCGCTCGTACATCCGCTCCGCAATCTCCTGGCCCTTGGGGCACAGGGTGATGAAGCCATCGGGATCCATGTTCACGTAGCCATTTTCCCGCAGATTTTTCATAGCCACACTGACACTGGGCTTGGAAAAGGAGAGCTCGTTTACAATGTCAATGGAGCGCACTACACCTTTCCGCTGACGCAACATGTAAATGGTCTCTAAATAATTTTCCGCCGACTCCTGAATCTTCATGGCAAGACACGCTCCTTCTCTGGCAGGTTTTCTTGCTATTCTACCACACTCCTCCAGAAATTTGCAATCCCCATTCCACAAAAACCAAAAGATAGAATCCAGGGGCCGTCTCAACACAACGTTTTGAGACGGCCCCTTCCATCGAAGTCGTGGCGGATCCCCAATCTCTTATAAATCAGGGAACCCTGAAACGAAACTGTCAGCGCCCGGCTCTGGTGGCGTTTAAGATGGCCAGAACCGCCACCCCCACATCCGCAAAGACTGCCAGCCACATGCTGGCCATCCCCAGGATGCTGAGGAGCAGTACGGCAAACTTCACTGCCAGGGCAAAGATGATGTTCTGCCGGGCCACAGCCATGGTCTTCCGGGAGATGCGGATGGCCTTGGGCAGACTCCGCAGATCGTCCTTCAGCAGGACCAGATCTGCCGCCTCCACCGCCGCATCCGAACCGATGCCGCCCATGGCAACCCCAACACCGGCCATAGCCAAAACCGGCGCATCGTTCACGCCGTCACCCACAAAGATCAAGGTATCCTTGGACTCCTGAAGTTCCCGGACCTTTTCCACCTTATCCTGAGGCAAGAGCCCGGCAAACCAACGGGTGAGACCCAACCGCTGGGCCACAGAGGCAGCCGCATGCTCCCGGTCTCCTGTGAGCATCACAGTTTCCCGGACTCCCAGAGCCCGCAGCTCTGCCAGCGCTTCTCTTGCCCCGGGCTTCACCGTGTCTTCCAATAGGATACAGCCGGCATAGCTTCCGTCCACTGCGGCGTAGACCACCGTGCCGCCTGCCTGCACCTCTTCCGGAGAAAAACCCAATTCCTCCATCATCATCCGGTTTCCGGCGCATACCTGGCGACCTTCCACCACGGCTGAAATGCCACGCCCGGGAATCTCTTTCAGATTTTCCACCGGGATTTCCTGCCCGCCTGCGGCTGCCACAATGGCCCGGGCAATGGGGTGGCTGGAAGCGCTTTCCGCTCCCGCCACCAGACGCAGAAGCTGTCCCTGCTCCATGCCGGTTGCCTGCACCTGGGTCACAGAAAAGGTTCCGGTGGTCAATGTCCCGGTTTTGTCGAACACCGCCACCCCGGCCTTGGCCAGATTCTCCAGGGCCATGCCGCCCTTGGCGATCATACCGGCCCGGGAGACTGCGCCCATCCCTCCAAAGAAGCTGAGGGGGACCGAAATGACCAGGGCACAGGGGCAGGATACCACCAGGAAGTTCAGCGCCCGGGTGATCCACTTGGCAAACTGCCAGCCGTCAAAGAAAGGCGGCAGCAGCGCCAGCGCCACAGCTCCCGCCACCACGCAAGGGGTGTAATACCGGGCAAACCGGGTGATGAGGCTTTCTGTGGCAGATTTGCCCTCGGTAGCCGACTCCATCAGCTCCAGGATACGGGCCACCGTGGAGGAGGCGTACTCGCTTTCCGCCCGGATGGTGAGGACCCCGGAGATGTTGATGCAGCCAGACAGCACCCGGTCTCCCGGAGCCACGTCGGCGGGAACCGACTCACCGGTGATCTTGGCCGTGTCCACGGAAGAGCTTCCCTCCGTCACCACGCCGTCCACAGGAATCCGTTGCCCAGGCAGAACCCGCAGCAGGTCCCCCACTTCCACTTCCTCCGGATCGCACTCCACCGCTTCTCCGTCACGCAGAACCACGGCAACATCGGGCCGGAGGTCCATGAGCGCAGCCACAGAGCGGCGGGAGCGCTCCACCGCGATGCTGTGAAACAGCTCCCCCACCTGGAAAAACAGCATAACCGCTGCGCCCTCATCAAAATCCATCAGCGCAAAGGCGCCTACTGTCGCCAGGGTCATCAGAAAATGCTCATCAAACACATGGCCATGGCCAATGTTTTTGACCGCTTTGATTGCAATCTCCAGGCCGCACAGCAGCCAGGACAGCAGCAACAGCGCCACCGCCGTCCAGTAGGCCCAGGGCGCCTCCACGACCCGTTCCAGAATCATCCCGGCCAGAAACAGAACCACTCCCAGGATAATCCGAATCAATAAGTTCTTCTGTTTTTTGGTCATTTCGTCACAATGCGGCAGTCTGGCTCTACCTTGTGGATCTCCTTCTGAACCTCCTCCAGAAGGGCCGCCATGTCTGTGCCGTCCGGCACCACCAGAGACAAGCGAGAGGTCATAAAGCTCACCGTTGCTTTTTCCACTTGAGGCATTTTGTTGATGGCCGCTTCCATCTTGGCGGCACAGTTGGCGCAATCCAGATCTTCCAAAGCGTAAGACTTTCTCATGATGATAGTTCCTCCTCCAAATGTTCTTTTGCCATTCCCAGAATGGTCTTCACATGATCGTCTGCCAGACGGTAGCCCACCAGCTTCCCCTGCCGTCGGTTTTTCACCAGCTTGGCCTGCTTCAGCAGCCGGAGCTGATGAGAAATCGCCGACTGGCTGGCCCCCACACGATCTGCCAGCTCCTGCACATACATCTCGCCGTCAAACAGACAGCATAGAATTTTGATCCGGGTGGAATCCCCGAACACCTTGAACAGCTCTGCCATATCAATCAGCAGGTCTTCGCTACCCAGAAAAGGTTCCATACCATCACCTCGTCTTGTTTTCTCATATTTACATATGAGTATGTTTTCATGTGTATTCTACAACGCCTGTGCCTCCTTGTCAAGTGGGAAAACCAAAAAAACATTGCAGCCGTTGCAGGAGTCCCATCCGCCGATGGCGCCCCGCAAAAATACCTTGCCTACATTGACAAATATGCTGAATCGTGGTATGGTTTATTTGGAAAAGTATGCACAGACGTCTGTATTGTGCAAAATTGCCCCTTGAGAAAACGCAATCAAAGTCACAGTTTTTTTGGAATTGCCGCAGAACTGTCCTCTTTTCACCCGACAAGTGGCATCAAAATGACAAAATGCGTTGGTTAATTTCCACCCATTCTTACCACACGCCGTAGGGGCGGACCCATGTGTCCGCCCAGCGGAAACACCTTCTGTTCCCCTCCCGCATTCGGCGAATTCGTAATGTCTACCACGGGCGGACACACAGGTCCGCCCCTACGGTGAGATACCAACGCAGTGCATCGCCAGATTCTTTGGCATTGCCGTAAACCACGCCCTCTTTTCACCAGCCAGGGGGCATCAAAACGACAAAAAACATTGGGCAACTTCCGCCCATCCTCCCCATCCCCCGTAGGGGCGGACCCATGTGTCCGCCCAGCGGAAACACCTTCTGTTCCCCCCACGTTCGGCGAATTCGTAATGCCTACCACGAGCGGACACACAGGTCCGCCCCCACGGTGAGATGCCAACACGGTGCATAACCAGATTCTTTGGAATTGCCGCAAGTCACGCCCTCTTTTTGCCAGCCAGGGGGCGCCAAAATGACAAAAAGCATTGGGCAACTTCCGCCCATCCTCCCCATCCCCCGTAGGGGCGGACCCATGTGTCCGCCCAGCGGAGACACCTTCTATTTCCCTCCCACGTTCGGCGAATTCGTAATGCCTACCACGGGCGGACACGCAGGTCCGCCCCCACGGTGAGATACCAACCCGGTGCATAAATTGTGTTTGAAATAAAAGGAGGATCCCACGGATGGGCCTGCCGCAAAAATTCACTTTTTTGCAACAGGCCCGCTTTTATGGCAAATCCTCCCCCTTTCCAGCATCGATTTCCCTCACAACCACACCAAGGAGAATTGCGTATGATCGTCACCTTCAAAGCCGGAACTCCTCAAAGCCAAATTGACAGCCTGATCCGCTGGCTTCAGAGTCAGGGGGTACAGGCCCATTGGTCCGCCGGGGAATATCACACCGTTCTGGCCCTGGTGGGTGAGACCGGCAGCATAGACCCGGGCCTGCTGTCCAGTCTGGAGATTGTACAAAGCGTAAAGCAGATTTCTCAGCCCTTCCAATGCTGCAGCCGGGAGTTTCAGCCGCAAAATACTGTGGTCTCTCTGGGCGCCTCCGGGGTTCGGATTGGGGACGGCAGCTTCTGCCTCATTGCCGGTCCCTGTTCTGTGGAAAGTCAAGAGCAAATCTTACAGGTAGCCAACGCGGTCCAAGCCGCCGGGGCCCAGGTTCTGCGGGGCGGGGCCTTCAAGCCGCGAACCTCCCCCTATGCGTTCCAGGGACTGGGGGCCCAGGGCCTTGCCATGCTGGTGGAAGCCAAGCGGGAAACAGGCCTTCCCATCATCAGCGAAGTGATGAACGTCAATCAGCTTCCCCTGTTTGAGGAAGTGGACATCCTCCAGATTGGCGCCCGAAACATGCAAAATTATGACCTGCTCCGGGAAGTGGGGCGATTGCAGAAGCCTGTCCTCCTGAAACGGGGCCTCTGCGCCACCCTGACGGAGTGGCTGATGAGCGCAGAATACATCCTGTCCGCCGGAAACGAGCAGGTCATTCTCTGTGAGCGGGGAATCCGAACCTACGAAACCAGCACCCGAAACACCCTGGATTTGTCCGCCGTCCCCATGCTCAAAAGTCTGAGCCACCTGCCGGTATTGGTGGACCCCAGCCACGGGACCGGTCTGGCCCGTCTGGTGGAACCCATGGCCCTGGCCGCTGCGGCCGCAGGGGCGGATGGAGTCATGGTCGAGGTGCACAACGACCCGCCTTGCGCCCTGTGCGACGGGGCCCAGGCCGTGACGCCGCAGCAGCTCGCACACACCGCCCGGCGCATCCGGCGGGTACGGGAGGCGCTTGCAGAATGAAGATCACAAGTATCCCGATTCCCACGTCCCGGCCCTACGACGTGGAAATTGCCTCCGGGCTTCTGGCCTGCCTGGGGGAAAAGGCCGCCAACCTTACACCGGGCCGCCGGGCCGCCCTGGTCTCCGACAGCGCCGTTGCCCCCCTGTATGGCCAGCGGGCGCAAGCCGCCCTGGAGGAGGCCGGTTTTTTTGTCTGCACCTATGTCTTCCCCCAGGGGGAAGCTTCTAAAAATGGGGAAACCTACCTGAATCTCCTGCATTTCCTGACCCAGAATCAGATCACCCGGGAGGATCTGCTGGTGGCCTTGGGGGGCGGCGTCACCGGCGACCTGACAGGCTTTGCCGCCGCCACATACCTCCGGGGCGTGCCGTACCTCCAGGTTCCCACCACGCTCTTGGCCATGGTAGACAGCTCCGTGGGCGGAAAAACCGCCATCAACCTGCCCGCCGGAAAGAATTTGGCCGGGGCCTTCCATTCCCCCCGGCTGGTGCTGTGCGACACCGACACCCTCGCGTCCCTGCCGCCTGCCGTATTTCAGGCCGGGTGCGGCGAGGTGATCAAGTACGCCGTCCTGACGGGCCAGCCCCTCACCCATCTGGTGCGCAGCGGCGTCCGCCGCCATATCCAAGCGGTCATCGCCCACTGCGTGGCCGCCAAGGGAGCGCTGGTGCAGGCTGACGAGTGGGACACCGGACCCCGGCAGCTCCTGAACCTGGGCCACACCCTGGGGCATGCCGTGGAAGCCGGAAGCCGCTTTGCCCTGGCCCATGGGGCTTGCGTCGGCATCGGATTGGCCATGATGGCCCGCGCCGCTGCCTCCTTCGGCATTTGTCCGGCAGAAACCCGGGATGAAATTCTGGCCCTGCTCCGTCAATACCAGCTTCCCACTGAAACCGATTTGGACCCGGAAACCCTGTGCCGCCTCACCCTGGGGGACAAAAAGCGCCGGGGAGCCCACATCACCCTGGTGATCCCCCGTGCCATAGGGGACTGCATCCTCCACGAAATCTCCATAGAGGCCCTTCCCCGGTGGATTGCCGCCGGATATCCGGAGGCACGTCTATGAATCTGATCCTACACCCCCGTCCCCTCTCCGGCCGGATTGCCGCCATTCCCTCCAAATCCTGGGCCCACCGGCTTCTCCTGGGCGCCGCGCTGTCCGGCAGCCCCACTGTCCTGTCCTGCGATTTCCTTTCGGGAGATGTGGCGGCAACCCTCGCCTGCCTGTCAGCCATGGGCGTTTCTGTGACATACCAAGATGGAACCCTGCAGGTCCAGCCCGGCCCGCGGCCCGGGCTCTGCCGCTTGCCCTGCGGGCAGAGCGGTTCCACCCTGCGCTTTCTTCTGCCAGTGGTGGCAGCCTTGGGAATTTCGGCGGACTTCAATCTGGAAGGGCGGCTGCCGCTGCGGCCTCTGGCCCCCCTGGATCGAGAGTTGGAGGCCCATGGCATCCGTCTTTCCCGCCCGGAACCAGGCCTTCTCCAGTGCCGGGGCCGCTTGCAGCCAGGGGCATTTACGCTGCCGGGAAATGTATCCAGCCAATTCATCTCAGGGCTCCTGTTTGCCCTCCCCCTTCTGGAAGGGGAGAGTACCCTTACAGTCACCGGCCCGGTGGAGTCCGGGCCATATTTGGAGATGACCCAGGCGGCTCTGGCGCTGTTCGGGATCCACATCCCTTTCGATGGGACATCCTATTTCATCTCCCCTACCCCCTATCAGAGCCCTGGGCTGCTCCAGCTAGAGGGGGATTGGTCCAACGCCGCCTTCTGGCTCTGCGGAGGCGCTTTGGGCGGGGGCATCACCGTGAGCGGGCTGCGCCGGGACAGCCTCCAGGGCGATCGGGCCATCTGTCCCCTGCTGGCGGAATTGGGCGCAACCCTGTCCTGGGAGCAAGACCGCTGTACCATTGCGCCAGGCCGTCTGCGGCCCATCCGGGTGGATGCGCGGCCCATCCCAGATCTGGTCCCCATCCTGGCCGTCGCGGCTGCTGCAGCCCCTGGGGAGAGCCGAATGGAGCACGCGGGCCGGCTCCGGCTGAAAGAATCCGACCGGCTGGAAGCCACCTGCCGCCTGCTGCAGGATCTGGGCGGTTCCATCCGGCTGGAAGGAGACTGCCTGGTCATCCAGGGCGGTACGCCCCTCCCCGGCGGCGCGGTGGAGAGCTTCGGTGACCATCGCATTGCCATGGCCGCCGCTGTGGCGGCCAGTCTCTGCCAGGGACCGGTACGGCTCTCCGGTGCGGAGGCTGTCACAAAATCTTACCCCCGGTTCTGGCAGGATTACCGGAGCCTGGGGGGCATTTGGGAGGAGACCCCATGAGTAGCACCTACGGCGAGAATTTCCGCCTCACCATATTCGGCCAATCCCACGGACCCGCCATTGGCGTCACCATGGAGGGGCTTCCCGCTGGTTTTCCCATTGATCTGGAGGCCCTCCAGGCCTTTTTAGACCGGCGGGCTCCTGGGAGAAGGGCCACTGCTACGGCCCGGCGGGAAGGGGACCGGCCGGTGTTCCTCTCCGGCCTGGTGCGCAACATCACCTGCAGCGCACCGCTCACCGCCGTCATTGCCAACACCGACCCTCAATCCGAGGACTATGCCCCCTTCCGGGACTGTCCAAGGCCCGGACACGGGGATTACACTGCCCAGGTCAAATTCCACGGCGCACAAGACGCCGCCGGTGGGGGGCACCTCTCCGGCCGGCTCACCGCGCCCCTGTGCATCGCCGGCGGCATCTGCCTGCAGCTGTTGGCCCGGGAGGGCGTCGCCATTGCCGCCCACATCCAATCCATTGGGGAGCAGGAAGATCTGCCCTTTGACCCCCAAAATGTAGACAAAGCGCAGCTTCGGGCGCTCCTGGCCCGGCCCTTTCCCGTCCTCCGGGAGGCCTCCGAAGGGGCGATGACCCAGACCATTCTGGCGGCCAAGGCCGCGGGCGACTCCGTGGGCGGCGTCATTGAATGCGCCGCAGTGGGCCTGCCGCCCGGTTGGGGAGACCCCATATTCGGCGGCATGGAAAACCGGATTGCCCAGGCGGTATTCGGCATTCCCGCCGTCCGGGGCATTGAGTTCGGGGCGGGCTTTTCTGCCGCCCGGCTTCGTGGGAGCGAACACAACGACGCCTTTTATCTGGAGCAGAATCAGGTCCGGACCCGAACCAATCGTCACGGCGGCATTCTGGGCGGCATCACCAGCGGCATGCCCCTTGTGTTCCGGGTGGTCATCAAGCCCACCCCCTCCATCCCAACACCTCAGGACAGCGTCTCCCTGTCCCGCATGGAGCCGGTCAGCCTGCAAATCTCCGGCCGGCACGACCCCTGCATCGTGCCTCGGGCAGTTCCCTGCGTCGAAGCCGCTGCGGCAGTTGCCATCTATGACGCTTACCTGCAAGCAAAAAAGGGAGGCTAACACCATGGATTTGCAGGACTTTCGGAAGCAAATCGACGAAATTGACCACGAATTGATGGCGCTGTTCCAGCGGCGAATGGAAACGGTGGAGAAAATCGCCGCCTATAAGGCCCAGCGAGGTCTCCCCGTCCGGGACCCCCGGCGGGAGGAAGAGAAGCGGGAAGCGCTCTTGGGGCAGCTCCCCCCAGAGCTACAGGACAGTGCCGGAACTCTGCTCAGCTGCCTGCTCACCCTGAGCCGGGAGTATCAGCACCGTCGCATTCCTCCCTCCCCTGGCCCCACACTGCGCTGTGGACTTCTGGGCCGGAAGCTGGCCCATAGTTACTCCCCAGCCATTCACGCCCGGCTGGGCGCATATGAATACCGGCTCTATGAACGGGAACCGGAGGAGCTGGAGACCTTTCTGCGAAAAGGCGATTGGGACGGGCTGAATGTGACCATCCCTTATAAAAAAGCCGCTGCAGCCTGCTGTGACCAGCTCTCCCCTCTGGCCCGCTCCCTCGGCAGCGTCAACACTCTGGTGCGCCGCCCCGACGGGAGCCTGTACGGCGACAACACCGACGCCTGGGGCTTTTCGGAGACCATCCGTCGGATGGGAATCAACTGCGCCGGAAAAAAGGCCCTGATTCTCGGCTCCGGCGGGGCCTCTGTGACGGTGCAATCCGTGCTTCACCAGCTTGGGGCCCAGACGGTGGTGATCTCCCGAAGCGGAGCGCACAACTACCAAAATTTGGACCAGCATGGAGACGCCGCCATTCTGGTCAACGCCACTCCCGTGGGGATGTACCCGGATAATGAACAGAGCCCCCTCTCCCTCTCCTGCCTTCCCAGGTTGGAGGCTGTATGCGACCTCATTTACAATCCTGCCCGCACCCGGCTGCTGCTGGACGCCGAAGCCCGGGGCATTGCCTGCACCAACGGACTGTACATGCTGGTGGCCCAGGCCGCCCGGTCTTCGGAGCTTTTTACCGGGAAATCCATTTCCCGGGAAATTCAGGAGGCAATTGCGGCCCAGGTGGGAGCTGATATGGAGAATTGGATCCTCATCGGTATGCCCGGCTGCGGGAAAAGCCGGACCGGCGCGCTCCTGGCCCGTCGCACTGGCCGTCCCTTTGTAGACGCAGACCGAGAGCTGGAGCGGCGCGCGGGGATGTCCATACCCGCTTTCCTGCGTCGCCACGGCGAGGCCGCTTTCCGGACCCTGGAAATCCAAGTGCTCCGGGATCTGGGGAAAGGCTCCGGGCAGATCATCGCCACTGGCGGCGGCTGTGTCACCCGAGAGGAAAACCTCCCGGCCCTGCGCCAGAATGGCCGGATCATCTGGCTGCAACGGCCCCTGGACTCCCTGACCACCCGGGGGCGGCCCCTGTCCCAGGCTGTGGGCCTGGAAGAACTTTACCAGTCCCGCCAGCCCATGTATGCCCGTTTTGCCGACCATGTGGTCTCAAACGCCGGGTCCCTGGAGGATACCGTCCGGCAGATTCTGGAGGTAACCGCCCCATGAAGCTTTTGATTCTCAACGGTCCCAATCTCAATTTGCTGGGCCTGCGGGAGCCGGAGATTTACGGCTCCGCCACCTACCACGACCTTCTGGCCCTCATCCAAAGCACGGCCCAAACCCTGGGCCTGGAGGCTACTGTTTACCAATCCAACCACGAGGGAGACCTGATAGACCAGATCCAGGCCGCCCGGGGAGTCTACGACGGCATCGTCTTCAATCCCGCCGCCTACACCCACACCAGCGTAGCCCTCCTGGACGCCCTCCTGGCCGTCCGCATTCCCACCGTGGAGGTCCACCTCTCCGACCTCAGCCAGCGGGAAGCCTTCCGCCAAATTTCCTACATCCGCCCGGCTTGCATTGCAACGTTTACAGGCCTGGGGATACGCGGATATCAGCGAGGGATGGAATTCCTGTGGCGCTATCTTTTACGCTCTGGGGATTCATCATAACGGCCGACTCAGAATTTCCCCCGCCGTCTGCCATCGACTTCTCTCAAATCGCATACCATGATCATCTTCCACGGGCTTGTCTCAAAGTAAATTTTGAGACAAGCCCTGACGTTTTTTCAAACCATATTGGTTTGAAAAAACGGTTGATTGAACGCGAAAGGGGCCCTTTGCCCCTTTCACACTTTCCCCGCTGCTCTATATCGTGAAATTTTTCTCCTGCTTTTTCTTGGTGCAACGGCATGTGAGACCGCCCCGTCTTTCGTTCCGAACCTCGGTAAACTGCCCTGATGCGGTAGGAACGCACCGTCGGCATTGTATTGACCCGCCGTATTTTTCTATAGTAAAGAGGGGTTGAGAAGTTGAATTTGTACAGCTGTTTCTTGTAAAAAACGAGGCCCTTCCCCTGCATACTTGCAGGTTTTGGGCCTCGGTGGCAAATGATTCTGTTGTACCCCGCATCAGATCGTGACCGAGCCGGAAGTCACACCTTATGCCTGGGGGGTTGCAACCAGGAAGCACATATCGTTGGGCTCTCCGGAAGCGTCGTCGAAGAAGTTGTAGAAGGTGAAATTATACAGGAACCGCTCTGCGCCATACACACCGTAGCCGTCCTGGTTGTGGTCGGTGGTGTCATAGGGATCGGCAACGATGATCACGTCGTCCTGGGTGGTTTCTGTCCCCATGGTGTCGTAGCCAATGATGACCTGCCAGTGGCCGCCCCAGTCGTTCCAGCCGATCATAATGGGCGTGCCGGCAGCCAGGGTCTTCTGGATGTAATCAAACGTAAACACATCGTGCACATTCTCGCCGCAGTCGAAGGTGGAATACAGGTCGAACCCACCCACGCCTTCAAAAATCTGGATGAGCTGGCTCAGGCTGGTGCCTGCGGGGGTCAAGCCGTTGCTGCGATACGCAGCCAGAGATTCCTCATTGTACTCCCCCAGTTTGCCATACCAGTTGAGAACCATCAGGGCACTGGACACGCCGCAGCTCCACTCGCTGGTCTGCTGCTGGGTCTTGAAGTGGGTGAGCATGGTCAGGGTATCGCTGGACTCCAGGTTGTAGAAATCCAGGGTGCTAAAATAGGGGCTATCCTGGTGATCGCCCTGCCGCTCCACGCTGTCTGCACCGTCTTCTTCGCTGAGGTTGCAGGAGTAGGGAATCTTCATCTCATCGGTGTAATTGCCGCTGCTTCTCTCCTGCCCGTTGCCGCAGGCAGTGAGGAGACATGCGCACATAGAAATCACAAGGGACCATACAATTAGTTTTTTCATCGTTATTCACTCCAGCAAAAAATTAATTGTACTTGCCAAACAATCCCGCCTTGTATTGTGTTATTTATGATTGGGCAGCCAATGCCGCCCGCCCTTTATTTATCCAATTTTCCGGTCGTCTTTTATATCGAGTCTATATAGTAATGGTTCAAGCTGGAAAACCAAGCTGATCAGAACGGCCTACTTTTACTACTCTCATGTTGTTTTATACAAGTACCGATGGAGCATATGCTCCGAGGGACCTACGGGGCCGTTGCCCCGCGCTATAAAATTTTGAGCCCGCATAGGCTCCAACAAGAGATTGCGTTCCGGCTCTATCCTCCTTCTGACGCAAGGGTTCGCCGTCGGAGGGGGCCATTTCTCGCCCCCCTGGCAGCACGCCCCATTATACAAGAAATTCCAGCAGAGTGCAAGAACAGAATGGGACAAACTTGAAAAACCCCATTTCTCCAGGGCGTGATTCCAGGCTTCCCGGGCGGTGGGCATCCCATAGCCAGCTGTACATCAGCAGATTCTCCGGTGTTGCCGTAGGACACTCCTCTTTCCACCGGATGCGGGGGATCCAAATGGCAAAATGCGTGGAAAACACGTATCTGCCTGACGAGAAAATGGCGACATGTTTCCACCTTTTTCCTCATTTGTGGTTGACATTCCCACATTTTTTGACTATACTCTAACTTAGACAGTTATGTATTACAAAATCAAACCAACCTACGGAGGCCCCGTTATGATTCCGGACCTTTCTGGAAAAATCCTTCTGATCACCGGCGGGACCGGTTCCTTTGGCAATGGGATCGTCACCCGCCTTTTGGAAACCGATATTCGGGAAATTCGCATTTTCTCCCGGGACGAGAAAAAGCAGGATGACATGCGCCACCTCTGCCGGGCCCGCTTCCCCGCCTCCTGGGGCAAGCTCCGGTTTTATCTGGGGGATGTGCGGGATCCGGATTCCCTCCGCGCCCCCATGGCAGGAGCGGACTATGTCATCCATGCCGCCGCCCTCAAGCAAGTCCCCTCCTGTGAATTCTTCCCCCTGGAGGCCGTCCGGACCAACGTGCTGGGCACTGACCATGTGCTGGACGCTGCCGTCTGCGCGGGTGTGGAGGGGGTGGTCTGCCTCTCCACAGACAAGGCCGCCTACCCCATCAACGCCATGGGCGCCTCCAAAGCCCTGATGGAAAAGACGGCCATTGCCAGGGCCGCTTCCCTGGGACCGGGAAACACCCGGATCTGCTGCACCCGATGCGGCAACGTCATGGGGACCCGGGGCAGTGTCATTCCTCTGTTTCTTCAACAGCTTTCCTCCGGCGATCCCCTCACCCTGACGGACCCAGCCATGACCCGATTCCTCATGACCATGGAGGAGGCCATCGACCTGGTCCTTCTGGCCCTGACCCAGGGCCACTCCGGGGACATCTGGATCCGGAAGGCCCCGGCCTGCACCATGGGGGATCTGGCCCAGGCCCTGCTCCTGCTTCTGGGCCGGTCCGCTCCCATCACCATCCTGGGCCCCCGTCACGGCGAAAAGCTGGCGGAGACCCTCCTGACCGCGGAGGAGTCCGCCCGGGCGCTGGATCTGGGAACCTGCTTCCGCATTCCCATGGACGCCCGGGACCTGCACTACGGCCTTTCCCCAGCCCTTCTACTCTCTGGGGGCCAGGCTTTTACCTCCGACGGCGCGGCCCGGCTGAGCATCGCCCAAATTCAGGAACGGCTCCTGCAGCTGCCGGAGGTCCAAGCGCTCCTGCCAAAGGAGGACAACCCATGAAGGTCCTGATCACCGGCGCCGGCGGCTTCCTGGGCAAACATTTGACGGAGGGCCTGGCGGCCTTGCCCCCCGCCTGCCGTCCCCAGGTCCTGGCCTGTCACCGGGACACGCCGCCGGATCTCTTAGCCAGCTGGTGCCGGGAGGCATCCTTCATGTTCCATCTGGCCGGCGTCAACCGGGCCTCCCACCCAGAGGCCTTTTGGGAGGGAAATCTGGCCTTCACCAGGGCGCTTCTCGCCCAGCTGGCAGATCATCCTTGCCCCATTCTCTTTACCTCCTCCATCCTGGCCGGCGATCCTACCCCCTACGGGCAAAGTAAGCTGGCCGCTGAGGAGGCCCTCCTGCAATACGGCGCCGCCACTGGGGCGGAGGTGTTTCTGTACCGTCTCCCCCATGTATTCGGCAGAGGGAGCCGCCCGGACTACAACAGCGCCGTGGCCACCTTCTGCCACCGGATGGCCCGGGGGCTTCCCATCACCATCCAGAACCCGGGGCAGCGACTGCACCTGGCCTATGTGGATGACGTGGTGGAGGAGTTTCTAGCTTGCTTCTCCGGCTCTCCCTGCCAGAAGGACGGATTTTGCCACATTCCCAAGGTTTCCTCCGTCACCCTGGAAGACATTCTGGCCCTTCTATCCACCTTCAACCGGCGCCGGGCAGAGGGAGCCTTGCCTCCGCTTCACGCCCCCTTTGCAAAGCAACTCTACGCCACTTACCTGAGCTTTCTCCCCCAAGAGGCCCTGCGCCGGTCTCAGACCATGCACCAGGATCCCCGCGGCAGCTTCACCGAGCTGTTCCGCACCGCCAGCCACGGGCAGCTCTCCGTCAGCCTCACCCGGCCCGGCATTGTCCGGGGCAACCACTGGCACAGAACCAAAGCGGAAACCTTCTGGGTGGTCCAGGGCGAGGGGGTCATTCGCCTAAAAAGTCCCACGGGGGAGGTGTGCTCCTTCCCGGTCTCCGGGCGGGAGATGACCGCCATCGATATCCCGCCGGGCTATGCCCATACCATAGAAAACCGGGGCAGCACCGATCTGGTCACACTGCTGTGGGCCAGCGAATGCTTTGATCCCAGCCACCCGGATACCTATCCCCAGGAGGTGTAACCCATGGCGCCCCTTCATCTCATGACCATGGTGGGGACCCGTCCGGAAATCATCCGGCTGTCCGCCACCATCCGGTGCTGTGACCGATACTTCCGGCAGACCCTGGTCCACACCGGTCAGAACTGGGACCATACCCTCAACGAAATCTTCTTCCAGGATCTGGACCTGCGTCCGCCAGACCACCAGCTGCACGTGGCCGGCCCCAACCTGGGTGACACCTTGGGAAACATTCTCTCCCAATCCTTTGGGCTTCTGCAAGCCCTTCGGCCTGACGCCCTGCTTCTCCTGGGGGATACCAATTCCTGCCTGGCCGCCATCTCCGCCAAACGGCTGCAGATTCCCATTTTTCACATGGAGGCAGGCAATCGCTGCTTTGACGACCGGGTGCCAGAGGAAATCAACCGCCGGATTGTGGACACCGTCTCCGACGTTCACCTGTGCTACACCGAACACGCCCGCAGAAATCTCCTGGCAGCCGGGCTCCCGCCAGACCGGATCTTCGTCACCGGCTCTCCCATGCCAGAGGTCTTGGCGGAACATTTGGGTCCCATCCAGGCCAGCCAGGTGCTGAAGCGGCTGGGGCTGGAGGAGCGGGGGTATTTCCTTCTCTCCGCCCATCGGGAGGAGAACATCGACCGGGAAGAACCCTTCCTGTCCCTTCTGGAGGCGCTGTGGGCCCTGGCCGAACGCTATGGCAAGCCCATTCTATACGCCTGCCACCCCCGCGCCAGAAAACGACTGAAGCAAATGCCCAACGCTTTACATCCCCTGGTGCAGCTGCACCCGCCCCTAGGCTTCCACGACTACAACCGGCTACAGCTCAGCGCCTTCTGCGTTCTGTCCGACAGCGGCACTTTGCCGGAAGAGAGCAGCTTTTTCCGCACCCATGGCCTGCCCTTCCCCGCCGTCTGCCTCCGGTCCGTGACAGAGCGGCCCGAAGCGATGGAGCAGGGCGACTTCCTCCTGGCCGGTACCCGGCGGGATCCGATTCTCTCTGCCGTGGAGACCGCACTGGCAATGGCAAACCAGGGCGATTGGGGCTCGCCGGTACCGGCATACGCAGATGAGAAAGTCTCCTGCAAAGTTGCCTCCATCATACAAAGCTATGCCATCCGGAGTCCCTGGAAATGAGGTAGTAGACATATGGATTCCATCTCCATCAGCGTCATCATCCCAGCCTACAATGCCGGGGATTTTCTCTCCACAGCCGTCCAATCTGTGCTGAACCAGAGCCACCGGAACCTGGAGCTTCTCATCATCGACGACGCCTCCACCGATGCAACCGGCCAACTGGCCCAGGTCTTTGCCGCCCAGGACGCCAGGGTGCGGTATCATCGCAACCCCTCCAACACCGGCGTCGCCCGCTCCCGGAATCTGGGCGTTTCCCTGGCCCGGTTCGACTGGATTGCCTTTCTGGACAGCGACGACCGTTGGCAGCCGGACAAGCTGGCCCTCCAAGCCGCTTACCTGCAGCGCCATGCTGTGGACCTGGTCTATACCGGCTATGACTTGATGGACGCTGCCGGTCGCCCCATCGGATTCCGCTTTCACGTGCCGGAAACCCTTACCTATCCCCAGCTCCTCCGGCAAAATCTCATCTCCTGCTCCGGCATCCTGCTGAAAAAGCGGTGGTGTCAGAAATTTCCCATGGATGCAGACGTCTTTCACGAGGATTTTTTGAACTGGCTCTCCATGCTCCGCTATGGAGCTGCCGCCGGGGGCATCGATCTCCCCCTGCACACCGTTCGGATTGGAAGGCCCCGCTCCAAATCCGGCAACAAGCTGCGCTCTGCCGCAGCCAACCTGCAGACTTACCGGCGCTTGGGCTTCTCCCCCACCCAAATCGCCTTTTACATGAGCTGCTACCTCCGCCGCAGCCTGATGAAATACGGAAAGATCTGCCTGGCCCCCCGCCACGGCAACGGGAGGCCGGTGCTATGAATCCGCCTCGGGTCCTCGTGGTCAGTCACAATGTTTTTTCCACCGGTAACAACATGGGCCGGTCCCTGGCTGCGCTTCTCTCCAGCTGGGACCCAGCGTCCCTGAGTCAGCTCTACTTTTATCCGGAGGAGCCTCAGCTTCCTCTGTGCCGCCGGTATTTCCGGATGACCGATGGGGAGGTGCTCCACGCCCTCTGGACCCGGCGTCCGGGAGGCAAGCCCATGAGCTTGGGGTGCGCGTCCCCTTCCTCCTGTCTCCGCCCCCTATACCGCCTGGGGCACAACTGCCGGAGCGCCCTTCCCGGACTTCTGAGAGACGCCATGTGGGCGCTGGCCCCCTGGCACTCCCAGGCCCTGGCCGCCTGGATAGAGGAAATTCAGCCAGATGTCCTATTGTTCGCCCCGGGGGAATCGGTTTTTTCCCACCGGGTCGCCTTCCAGCTTGCCAAAGACTACGGACTTCCGGTGGTGGCCATTTGTTACGACGGCATCTACACCCCTCCGGGCGGCTCCCCTCTCCGGCAGCTCCACTACCGCCTGCGCCTTCGCTGGGCCCGGCGGCTTCTGGCCGGCAGCACCTGCCTGCTCACTGCCAGCCGGCCCATGTCAGAGGCTTACGCCCCCCTATTTTCCATCCCCTGCCGGGAGCTTTACACACCCCATCAGCTCCCACCCCAGGTCCATACCGCGCCTGCGGGCATCCGGTACTTTGGCAATCTGGGGTTGGGACGCTGGCGGCAGCTGGTTGCCATCGGGCGGGCTCTGCGCACTCTGGCGCTTCCCGGGTTCCCCGTGGTGGAGGTCTACTCCCAAGAGGAAAACCCCCATATTTTGTCCCATTTCACCAGGGAAAACGGCCTCCGGTTTTGCGGCAGCATCCCCGGCAGCCACGTGACAGAGCGAATTGCCGCCAGCTTTCTTGTCATCCACACCGAGTCCTTTGTTCCCAGAGACGCCCGGCAGGTATCCCTGTCCCTCTCCACCAAGCTGGCGGATTCTCTGGCCTTCGCGCCCTGTATCTTGGCTTACGGCCCTGCCAGCGTGGCCTCCATCCGCTATCTCCTGGAGGAAGACGCCGCATGTGTGGCCACCTCAGAAGCTTCTCTACCCCAAACGCTGCTGGAGGCCCTGACCCAGAAGTCCCGCCGGGCCAACTGCCGGAACAACGCCCGACGTCTGGCGGCCCAGAATCACAGCCCCCAATCATCCGGCGCGCTTCTCACCGACGTTCTGACCGAAGCCGCCGGAGCCGGTGGAAGGAGACCGTTATGAACGCTCTACAAAAGCGGGTTCTGGAGCTGTTCCAGGCCTTTTTGCAAGTCTGCCAGCAGCTGAACCTTTCCTACTTCCTGGTATGCGGCAGTGCATTGGGCGCTGTGAAATATCAAGGCTTCATCCCCTGGGACGACGACATGGACCTGGCCATGCTGCGACCCGATTACGAAGCGTTTCTGGCACAGGCCCAAGCCCTCCTGCCCCGGCACATCTTTCTCCAGAACTACAAAACCGACCCCGCCTTCCCCGCCATTTACAGCAAGCTTCGCCTCTCCGGAACCGTATTTCTGGAGGAATCCGCCCAACATCTTCCCATACACCACGGGATCTTCCTGGATCTCTTCCCCCTGGACGGTTACCCGGCAGAGCCGACCCTCCAGCGAAGGCTGGAGCGGCAAAAGCGGCGCTACCGCCGCCGCCTGGCCGCTGCATTCTCCGGTCCCTGCTCTCCATCCAGGCGCCTGATTCGCCTTTTGGGCCTTCACCGGCAGACCGCCGCCGTCGCCGCGGCCTATGAGCAGGCCATCACCCGGTATCCCGCTTCAGGCAGCGCCCTGCTGGCCAATCACGGCAACTGGCAGGGAAGTTTGGACTACACACCCCAGGCAGAATTTGGAGACGGCGTTCTCGCCCGGTTTCAGGGCTTGGAGGTCCGGATTCCCGCCGGATATGACGCTTATCTGCGCCGCAAATACGGCGATTATTGGAGCGACCCGCCACCAGAGGCCCAGCAGGGGCACCCCTACCTGTATTGGGACCCGGGCCCGGAGGAAATCCCATGAACATCCTGCAAGTCAACTGCGTCTATGGGACCGGCAGTACCGGCAACATCACCCGGGACCTGCATCGGACCTTTCTGGCCCTGGGGCACCGGTCCACTGTGCTCTACGGCCGGGGCCCCCGCGCCGAAGAGCCCTTCACATGCCAGGTCTGCTCTGACCGGTACGGCCGGGCACAGGGCCTGGCTGCCCGGATTGGGGGACTGCCCTACGGCCACTGCGCCTGGGCCACCCGCCGTCTCATTGGGCAGATCCACCGGATCCGGCCGGATGTGGTGCACCTGCAATGCCTCAACGGGCACTTTTGCAACCTGTATCACCTGCTCGCATTCTTAAAAGAAGCCCAAATTCCCACGGTCCTCACCCTCCACGCAGAATTTCCTTACACCGGCGGCTGTAGCCACGCCGGAACCTGCAGCGGCTTTTTACAGCGCTGCACCGGCTGCACCCGTGCCGGTCCGGAAACCGCCTGCCTTTTGGGAAACCGGGCAGAAGCAAGCTGGCAGCAGCTTCGCGCCATTTACAAGGGGTGGGACCGGTTGGCTGTTGTGGGCTGCTCCCGCTGGATCGCCCGGCGGGCGGCGGCGTCCTCTGCTCTGGCGGGAATCCCCGTTTCTGTCATTCCCAACGGCATCGACACCGGCGTATTCTTCCCCCGTCCTCAGGACGCCTCCCAACTGCGGCAGTCCCTGTCCATCGCACCCGGCAAGCGGGTCATTCTCTTTGCCGCCCCGGCCTTTACCCATGGCAAGGGGTTTGACCTGTTTTTGGACCTGGCTCGCTCCTGCGCACATCTGCCCCTCCGGTTTCTTGCCGCCGGAGACCACACACGCCATTCCCTACCCAACCTCACAACACTGGGCCACATCTCCGGCCGGGAGCAAATGGCCGTTCTTTACTCCGCCGCCGACGTTCTGGTTTTGTGCAGCCGGCAGGATAACTTCCCCACCGTCTGCCTGGAAGCTTCCGCCTGCGGCACCCCTGTGGTGGGCTTCTCCGTGGGCGGCGTACCGGAGACCATCCTCCCCGGTCTGGGGGTTGCAGTCCCCCCAGGGAATGTGACCGCCATGAGGCGGGTCCTGCAAACGCTGCTTCCGCCCGCTCCTGCCGCCGTGGCTCAGGCCAGAGCCCGCTGGGACTGCCGCCGGATGGCATTGGACTACCTAGCGCTCTACCGGAGAATGACACCGTAAGGAGGTCCTATGAACCACGCCCACAAGTCCTGGGAGCCTCCCATGCTGCTGCTTTTCTTCCTCTTCGGTCTTGGGGTCTGGAACCGGGCCGGAGTCTGTTTCCTCCTGCTTGCGGCCGCCTCCTTTGCCCTTTGGAAGGTGCGTTTTTCCCCCTCGGAGGTGCTCCTGCTGGCCTTTTCCCTGTCGTACTTTGTGGCAGACATGTGTGACTGCGGTCTCTCCCTCCGGAGCTGCATGTTGTATCTGATCGGTCCCTGGGCAGCCTACCGGCTGGGGCGGTGCTACGCCCTGGAAGCGGGAAGCCCCCGGAGCTTTGAGGCGTTGCTGGCCGCGCCGTCTCTGGGTATGGCCCTCCACGGGCTTCTGAACTGGCTGGCCTGCCTTCTCTGGCAGGGGGAAACGCTGCCCGGCCGGACCGCTGTGGATATCTGGCGGGGAGCGCCGGTCTCGGTCACCTGCACCGGAATGCTCCTCACAGCCGCTGCGGCCCTGTCTCTGGGCGTCTTGGCCGCGCCCGGCCCTCGCGGCACAAAATGGGCAGCTCGCATCTGCCTGGTTGCGTGTCTGGGGGAGAGCGTATATTTTGCCAATCGCACCCTGCCCCTTCTGTGCATCCTGCTGCTTGCCGCCCGGGCCCTGGGCTGGCTTCTGCATCCCGGCATCAGTGGAGGGAAGAAGCTCCGGCGGTGCTGTCTCTTCGGATTTGCCGCATGCCTTCTAATACTGATCCTCCAAACCGATTTCTGGGGCCTTCGTCACTGGCTTGCTGCACTGCCCCTGTTCCTCCGGCTGCAACATCAGGAGACGGGGTTGTCCCGGCCAGAGATCTGGCTGTCCTTTTTCCAGGATGGCCGGTGGCTTCGCTTTCCCCTGGGTGGGAACCGGCTCACCCAGGACTTGCCCTTCTCCTGGTTCCACAATCTGTGGCTGGACCTTTACAATCAGGGGGGATTGCTTCCATTTCTGCTGTTTTCCCTGTTTACTCTGAGGGAGCTCTTTCATAGCACGAAGTTTTTTCTGCACAAAAAGGCCGGGCAGTGGGAACGCGCCTCCATCCTGGCGGCACATCTGCTCCCGGCCCTCTGGCTGAACGCCATGGTGGAGCCGGTGATGGAGGCCAATGTATACGTCTTTCTCTCCCTGCTCCTGTTTCTGGGCGCCATGCGAGGGCATGCGCTCCGGTCTCCCCGAGAACCTGCGCCCTTCGGCCGGAAGCAATCCACTGAACCCACTTCATTTTTGCCGGGAAAGGAGGCGCCACGGCTGTGACTTTGACCTTCATTACCAATTCTCTCACCCACCACACCGCCCCCCTGGCAGACGCCCTTTCCGGTTGGTTGGGGACGGACTTTCACTTTGTGGAGACCAAGCCTTTGCGGCAAGAGCGGATTCAACTGGGCTGGCAGCAGGAGCCGGACCGGCCCTACCTCCTGCGGACTTATGAATGCCCGGAGACCGCCGCCCGGTGCCGCCGTCTGGCCCTGAACAGCGACGTGGTGCTCCTGGGCAGCGGGCCGGACCGCTGGATTCTGCCCAGGCTGCATCAGCACCGGCTGACCTTCCGCTATGCCGAGCGGTGGTACAAAACCGGCGTGCCCCCCGGCGCGCAGGCCCGGGCTTGGCTGCATCACGGCCGGTTCCGGCACGCACCACTATACCTCCTCTGCGCCAGCGCTTACGCGGCCGCCGACGCCGCCCTGGCCGGGTGCTACCCAGGCCGCGCCTACCGCTTTGGCTACTTCCCCGAAGTGAAGTATCACAACAAGTCTGCTCTCCTGGCCCAAAAGGATCCCAATGGCAGGCGGCTTCTGTGGGCCGGCCGGTTTCTGCCCTGGAAGCATCCCCTGGACGCCATCACCCTAGCCGAGCAACTCCATGGAGCGGGCCTCCCTGTTCACCTCACCTTCTTGGGCAGCGGGCCGGAGCGCCCCACCATGGAGCGGGAAATGCTCCGGCTGCATCTGGAACAGCAAATCCGGATTTTGGGTCCTCTGCCGCCGGAGGCCGTGCGGCTGGAAATGGAGCAGGCCAATCTCTTTCTCCTCACCTCAGATTTTCAAGAGGGCTGGGGAGCCGTGTTAAACGAAGCCATGAGCAGCGCCTGCGCCGTGGTGTCCAGCCATGCTGTTGGCGCCGCCCCTTCCCTGTTGCGCCACCGGGAAAACGGTTGCCTCTACCAGAGCGGTAACCTGGACGACCTGACCCGGCAGGTGACCTTCCTTCTGACCCACCCGGAGGAGCAGCGCCGCATGGGCGCTGCCGCTTACGACACCATGACCCGGCTGTGGAATCCAGAGGTGGCGGCAGAGCGGCTCCTGACCCTGTGCCGGTGCATATTGGCCGGAAATCCCCGTCCCAAGCTCTATTCCGAGGGCCCCTGCAGCCCGGCTCCCATTCTGCCGGACCGGTGGTTCCCATGAGCATATCCAGATGCACCCCCGCTGCCAATGCCAGCTGGATCATCGGCGGCAAAGTCTGCCTGGCCCTCATACACCTGGGCGTCAGCATGTGCGCCGCGCGGCTTCTGGGCACGGAGGGCTTCGGGGAAATCCAATACGCCGCCGCCATTTCCGGGCTGCTCCTTCCCCTGTGCACCCTTGGACTTCATGATGTGCTGGTCCCGGAGCTGGTGCGTTGCCCCAAAAACAGCGGCGCGGCCCTGGGGACCGCCATCGGCATGCGGTTGGCCGCCTCCCTGGGCGTGCTGGCCGCCTGGTATCTCCTCCTATGCCTGGGCGCTTCCGGCGTTGCCGTTCCTTCCGTTGCCCTGTTGTACGGCATAAGCCTCATCTTCCAGGCGGCAGAGCCGCTGGCCGATTGGTTCCGGTCCAGGCTCCAATCCGTTCTGCCGGTCCTCATCTCCTGTGCCGCAGCTGCCGCTGCCGCATTGTGTCAGGTGGGCCTGCTTCTGGCAGAGCAGGGGACCCCGTGGTTTGCCCTGGCCCATGGCCTGGAGGCCGCCGTTGCCGTTCCCCTGCTCGCCCTGGCCTACCGCCGCAGCGCCGGGCGGCAACTCCTGCGCCCCGATTGGAACACCGCTCGGGACCTCTGGAACCGAGGCCGACATTTCCTGCTCTCTGGTCTGCTGGTGGCTCTATACGGGCAGATGGACCGGGTGATGCTGCGGGCCATGCTGGGAGAGACTGCCGTGGGCCTGTATGGAGCAGCCAGTTCCATCAGCACCCTGTGGATCTTTGTGCCCGCCGCCCTGGTGGAAACTGCCCGGCCCTTGCTGCTGGCCCGGCATCATCGGGACCCCGGCAGCTTCCCCCAGAAGCTGGCGGCCCTGTATAGCGTCCTTTGGTACGGCTCCTGTGCGGCCGGGCTGGGCGTCTGCCTGCTGGCCCGCCCGCTCCTGGGAATCCTCTACGGCAGCTCATACCTGCCGGCTTGCAGTACCCTATGGGTATCCGCCTGGCGGCCCGCCTTTGCCTGCCTGGGCACAGCCCGGAGCATTTTTCTGGCCGCCCGCAACCAATTTCAATTCGAAAAGTACCTGGCCGCAGTGGGCGCCGGTGTGAACCTGGTTCTGAATTTGCTCCTGATCCCCACTTGGGGACCTTTGGGCGCTGCACTGGCCACCTTGCTGGCTCAGGCAGCCGCCAATGTGGGGGCTGGTTTTCTCATCCCAACCCTCCGGGAAAACAGCCGCCTGATTCTCCGGGGAATGGATCCCCGCACACTGCGCCTGGCTCTGACCGGGCGAAACAGGAGGTCACATAGATGGAAGAAGTCTGCCTGACACCCCGGGAGCTGCTACATGCCTTACTTCGCCGGTTCCACTGGATCCTGCTCGCCGCCTGCTTGGGCGGATTCTTGGGCTTTGGCCTGTGCAGACTCTGCCTGCCCCCGCAATACACTGCAACCGGATCCCTCTATGTCTCCATTCCCGGAAGTGAATCCGCAGATCCCGGGACCGCTTCCGCCGCGCTCACCGCCGCCCAGAAGCTGGTAAACACCTGTCTGGTGCTTCTGGAAAGTGACCGGGTGCTGGAACCGGCAGCCCAGCAGCTCAATTGCAGCGCGGCGGAGCTGCGGCAGATGCTCTCCGCCGCCTGCCTGGGCAAAACCGAGGTTCTCTCCCTCTCCGTGACGCACGAAGACCCGGAAACTGCCATGCGCATTGCCAACACCATCCTGGATACCGCGCCGGGAGAGATCCTCCGCATTGTCCACACCGGGCGGATTGAAGTCGTTGACCGGGCTTCCCTACCCACCCGTCGGGATGCTCCCACCCCTTCGCAAACCACCGCCGCCGGCGCTTTTGCCGGCTGCCTGCTGGCTGGCCTGGCCGCTGCCTGTTCTGAATTCCGGAAAAAGCGTAGTAAAATCCGGCGGGCCAGGCGGTCATCTGGCGATTCCTGTCAACCAACCTGCTTCTGATATGGGACCTGTTGCAAAGAACGCATGTTCGCAATGGGTCCCATTTTTCTTTTGCGAATTCCAAAGAAACCAGTTGAAAAATGCGTTCAGGTGCAGTATAATATTGCGTATAGAGGCAATACGCTTCGCGAAAGTGCCTCTCCATCACGAAGGAAAGAAGGTTTTGACATGAAAAAAATCTGTACCTGGCTGTTGATCCTGGCCATGCTGCTGACGTGTCTGCCTCCCGTGAGCCTGGCATCTCAGGCAGACGGAGATGGACGTATCCGCCCGGCAGCGTCCCGGCAGGACCATAACACGCTTGGGCTGCGAGACAGCACAGCCCAAACCATGCAGCCGGAGACCATCCCGGAAGACCAGCCTGTGGACATCATCGTCCTGCTGGATGACAGCCGCCTGGACCAAAAAACGGTCTCCCCGGCGGATCTGCGCGCCATGAGCGCCGGACAGGCCAACATCCAGGCCAAAATCTCCAAAGAGGTTCTGGACGGAGCCCCCCTGGAGGTGGGATACTCCTATACCACCCTCCTCAACGGCTTCTCCACCACGGTCACATACGGCCAACTTCAGAAAATCCGGCAGATGCCGGAGGTGGCATCCGCCTTCCTGGCCCCCTGCTTCCAGCTGATGCCCGCCATGAGCACCAGCAACAGCATGGTCGGCGGCGGTACCTTCAACGAAACCGGCTATCACGGCGAGGGAATGCGGATCGCCATTCTGGATACCGGCGTGGATATGAACCATGAGATTTTCCGGGATGCGCCGGAATCCCCCAGCCTGACCAAGGAATCGCTTCAGACGCTCCTGGACAGCAAGGACCTGCAGTGCGAGTCCATCGTCTCTGGCATTGGGGCTTCCACTCTGTACCGTAGCGCAAAAATCCCCTTCCAGTTCGACTACGGCGACAAAGACAGCGACGGCGCGCCTCCCGCCTCCGATGGAGCCCACGGCACCCACGTGGCCGCCACAGCCGCCGGAAATGACGGTGTGCAGGACTCTGTCATGGGCGTGGCCCCCGAAGCGCAGATCCTGAACATGAAGGTATTCAAAGCCTCTGGCGGCGCTTCCTTCAGCGATGTGCTGGCGGCTCTGGAAGACTGCATCGCATTGGAGGTGGATGCAGTCAACATGAGCCTGGGCTCCACCTGCGGCTTCATTGATTACGAATCTCAGGACGAGTGGACCATGAACCTGGTCAAGGTATTCAACCGGGTGGGCGAGAGCGGCATCTCCATGGCTGTGGCTGTGGGCAACGACTACAGCGCCTCCTACAGCAATGCCTACGGGGGGCGGGCTCTGGCCTCCAACCCGGACTACGGCAACGCCAGCGAACCGGCCACCTACCGGGAGTCCCTGGCCGTTGCCAGCGTGGAAAACTGCGGCATTCTGGCCCCTTACATCACCGTAGCCGGTAAAAACATCTGCTACTACGACGGCTACGACTCCGCCACCAGCGCCGTGACCAAGGACTATCCCTTCCGCCGCTTGGCCGGTGGGCCGCTGTCTTACGTCATGGTTCCTGGAACCGGTACGGCAGAGGACTACCAGGGCCTGGACGTCCAGGGAAAAATCGCAGTCGTCCAGCGGGGCGGCTCCTATTACGAAGCCAAAGCCCGGGCCGCCCACGAGGCGGGCGCCGTTGGCCTCATTGTATACAACAACCAGCCGGGCATGGTCTATATGTCCATCACCTCCTGGGTGATCCCCGTGGCCTTCATTTCCCAGGCTGACGGCGCATTTCTGGCCCAGCAGGAGGAGCAGGTGCTCACCATCGCCACCCAGGACGCCGTGGTCACCTCTCCCGTAGCCGGTATGTCCGATTTCTCCTCCTGGGGCGCTACCTCGGAGCTGACCCTGAAGCCGGAGCTCTCCGCACCCGGCGGCAACATCTACTCCGCCGTACCCGGCAACCGGTATGAGCTCATGAGCGGCACCTCCATGGCCTCCCCCCATGTGGCAGGCGGCATGGCCATTGTGAAAGGCGCTGTGCAGAATCGCTTCCCCAGCCTTTCCGCTGGGCAGCAGAAGGACATGATCGATACGCTGCTGATGTGCACCGCCTCCATCGTCTATGACGGGGATACCCCAGTCTCCCCCAGAAAACAGGGCGCAGGCCTCATGGACATCAACGCCGCCGCCAAAACGCCCGCCTACCTCTCTGTGGCGGGGATGGAGCGGCCCAAAATGGAGCTGAAGGACGATCCTCTGCGCACCGGTGTGTACCAGCTCACCTTCACCGTCCATAACACCGGGGAAGCGCCCCTGACTTATGCGGCTTCTCCCATCGTTCTCACCGACGGCACCACCTCTTACACCACCGGCGGCCAGACGGTCATCACCACCACAGAGACCTCCGTCCCCCTGGCCCACAGCTACACCACCAACTGGGAAAACAACCTGGTCACCGTCCCCGCCGGTGGAGAAGCCGAGGTCACCATCACCGTCACCCTTACAGACCCCGCCACGCAACTGGCTGCCTTTGAAAACGGCGCTTTTGTAGAAGGCTGGGCCCAGCTGGAGCCGGTCAATCCCGACGGCTCCGCTTGCGACGGTACCACCCTGCGTGCCCCCTTCCTGGCATTCTATGGCGACTGGACCGAGGCCCCCAGCATCGACGCAGGCTTCTACTATGAAGAGCTGAATGGGGAGACCTCCAAAGCCCAGACCTATCCCAACTCCGCCGTGCTGTCCTCTATGGAAGGATACACCAACACCTATCTGGGCGACAACAACTACGCCCTGGGCATGGAGTATCTGGCAGACCGCAACGCCATCTCCCCCAACGGCGACGACTTCATGGACAGCCTGACCTATGTGTACACGGGCCTGCTGCGCAGCGCCCGGAATTTCCGGTACACCATCACCGGAACCGACGGCACCGTGTATTACACCAAAAATGTAGAATACGAACCCAAGTCTGTATACAGCGGGAAATTCTTCCAGGTGGTCCCTGCTGGCATCGATGAATACGACGCCATAGATCCCTGGTTTGGCACCGACAACCGGGGCTCCAAACTGCCCAACAACACCAAGGCGACGGTGCGGGTGGACGCGGACCTGGTCTACAGCGAGCATGAGGCGCACAACCGGCGCTCCAGCTGGGAATTCCCCATCACCATCGACACCCAGGAGCCGGAAATCACAGAGATGACCGTCCGGGAGTCCGAAGGCCGGTACTACGCCACTCTGACCTTCACCGACAACCAATATGTGGCCGCCGTGGTCCTCACAGACGCCAAACACAGCAAGGAATTTGACGTCATCGGCGTAGCAGAGCCAACCCCCGGCGCCACCACCACCCTGCGGGATGTGGACATCACCGGCATGGGCGAAAGCATCGGCCTGGTGATTCACGACTATGCCGGTAACTCCAAGGCCTATACCCTGAAGGCCACCGGCAACAGCGACGACTACGCCGATGTGGTCCCCACCGACATCCTGTGGCAGGAGAACTTCAACAGCGCCTGGCTGCCCACCGGCTGGCACATCGAGTCCCAGGGGCAGTCTATGGAGTCCTGGTACCGGGACGAAGACTATATGGCCACCTGCAATTATGATGAGAACTTCCAGCAGGACGAATGGCTCATCACCCCGGCCATTGACATCAGCGATCGGCAGACGGAAGTCCATATGGTCTTCGATTTCAACACCGTCTATGCCTTCACCACCTATTACAAGCACTGCAACCTCCTGGTCATGGCCTCTCAAGACGGCGGCAACAGCTGGCAGGAAATTTGGAACCTGTGGGAAGCTGGGATCTTCGCCGACTGGACCAACACCCAGGCCCGGGTGACCATTCCCCAGGAACTTCAAGGCAGTGAAACGCTCCAGTTTGCCTTTGTCTACCGGGGCAAAGACGGCGCCATGATCAGCATCGACAACGTGGTGGTCTACGCCGACCTCTTGGAGGATTACGCCATGGTCCACGCCTCTGCCGGCGCGCATGGCTCCGTATCCCCGGCTGGAGATGTTCTGGTGAAGAAGGGCAACAGCAAAACCATCTCCATCACCCCGGACGAAGGCTATGCCGTGGAATCCGTCACCGTAGATGGCGTGGATCTGGGCCCCATCTCCTACTATACCTTCCAGCGGGTGGGCGTGGATCACACCATTTCCGCCACCTTTGCTCCGGTCTCCACTACCGGGGAGCGGGTTTTGCTGGAGCAGGACTTCCAGGAAGGAACCCTCCCCTCCAAGGGCTGGACCGTCCAATCCACCAACACCGGGTCCAAGTATTACACCTGGTATGTGTCCAAATATGCCAACCTGAACGGCTCTTACGCAGCCCGGGTGGACTGTGACGAATACGACGAGGACACCTGGACCGGCGGCGCCAAGCAGGAGGAATATCTGGTCTCTCCCACCGTTGATTTGACGGACATCCCGGGAACCCTGACCTTTGACTACGCCTTCGACCGCACCGCCCTCTTCTATGGCCGTATGGTCTTCACCGTAGAGGCCTCTACTGACGGCGGCAGTACCTGGACCTCCCTTTGGAACGGAGCAGAGGATCTCGCCGACGCCGGTTCCGGCTCTTTCCAGAGCGGGACCTGCAGCCTGGAGATCCCGGAGCAGTTCCGCACCAGCGGCGTCCAGCTGGCCTTCCATTACAGCAAAAAGCTGGGCGCTTACGCAGGCACCGTGGCCGTGGACAATGTGAAGCTCACTGCCCCCGGCGGCGGAACGGAGCCACTCCACACCCTGCGGGCAGTCGCTACCGAAGGCGGCGTCATCACCCCCGCAGGCGACACCCAGGTCCCCACTGGCGGCAGCCAGACCTTTGCCCTCACGCCCAATGAGAAGTGCCGCCTGGTGTCCCTCCAGGTAAACGGCCGGACTGTGGACGCCCAGGATTGCTACACCCTGGAGCACATTGACCAGTCCTATTACCTCCTTGCTACCTTCGAATCCATTGCAGAGATCCCTCAGGTGATTTTTGAACAGGACTTCGAGGGATCGGAGTTTGCACCTGCCGGTTGGTCCATCCAGGGCATCAACTCCGCCTTTACCTGGAAGCAGTACAAATACTTCTACCTCAACAATACCCAAAACGCCTACATCTCAGCTGATTACAGCACCGAAGCCGCCCAGGATGAGCGCCTCATCACCCCGGCCGTCAACCTGGCAGGCGCCACCCAGACACAGCTGGAGTTCGAGTATGCTTACCCGTACTACGGCATGAAAAACCGGGAATTCACCTTTACATTGGAAGCCTCTCTGGACGGAACCACCTGGACAGAGCTCTGGAACGGAGCGGATACCCTGCCCTCCTCCTCGTCCGGCTATGTGATTACCGGTTTGGCGCAGGTGGAAATCCCCCAGGCCTTCCGGGCCCAGGACGTTCGTTTTGCCTTCCGCTACACCCGGCCTGCAGGCAGTGGCAGCGGCATTGCGGCTGTGGATAACCTGAAGCTCTTCTCCGTGGGCGCACCGGTAGCCGAAGGGTATGTCATCCACGCCACCGCCTCACAGGGCGGCTCCATTGATCCCAGCGGCTCCGTCTCTGTGGCTGAGCACGGCAGTCAGACATTTGCCATCGTCCCGGATCCCGGTTATGAGATTGCCGACGTCCTGGTGGACGGGGAAAGCGCCGGCGCCGTGACGCAGTACACCTTCACCGACGTGACTGAAAATCACACCATTGCCGCCTCCTTCCAGGTCTCCAGCAGCGGCGTGCTGTTTGAACAGGACTTTGAAGACGCCGCCTTCCCCTCCCGGGGCTGGCAGCTCAAGAGCTCCAACAGCAGCTACACCTGGTACAGCGGCAAACTCAGCCAGCTGAACGGCACCAAGGTGGCACGCATCGACTGCGACGCTTATGACAGCGGCGACTGGGCCATGGGCACTGCCCAACCCATGGGAAGCGGTGCCAAGCAGGACGAAGCGCTGATCTCTCCCGCTGTGAACCTCAGCGGAAAAGCTCCGGTTTTGAAGTTTGACTACGCTTTCGGCCGCTATGAGCTCTTTGCCGGCGCCATGAAATTCACCGTGGAGGCCTCCACAGACGGCGGTGCTACCTGGACCACCATTTGGGACGCTGCCAAAGATCTGACCAAAGCGTCCAGCGGCTATTACCAGACCGGTACCTGCCAGCTGCCTGTGCCTGAGGCCTTCCAGACAGACGGCGTGCAGTTCGCCTTCCGCTACGCCAAGGGCTGGGGCTCCGCCGCCGAGACGGTCGCGTTGGATCACATCAGCCTGTCGGAAGCCGGAACCTGCACCCACGAAACCACCGAGGTACGAAATGCCCAGGAAGCCACCTGTACCGAAGACGGCTACACCGGCGACACCTACTGTACCGTCTGCGGAGCCATGCTGGAAGAAGGCGCCTCCATCCCCGCCCTGGGACACGACTTCTCCGTCAAGTTGGAGACCGTTCCTCCCACCTGCACCCAGCAGGGCTACACCTCATATCAGTGCAGCCGCTGTGACGCCACAGAGCACCGGGACTTCACAGAGGCCACCGGGCACCAGGAAGAGCGCCGGAATGAAACAGCCCCCACCTGCACCGAAGACGGCTATACCGGCGATGTCTACTGCGCCGTTTGCGGTCAGCTTCTGAAGCCGGGCGAGACCATCCCCGCAACCGGTCACCAGTATACCCACACCGTCACAGAGCCCACCTGCACCACAGGCGGTTACACCACCCATACCTGCTCTGTCTGCGGCCACACATACACCGATTCCGAAACCCCTGCCCTGGGTCACAGCTTCCAGGACACCGTCATCGCCCCCACCTGCGGACATGACGGATATACGGAGCACACCTGTAGCACCTGCGGCTACAGCTTCCGGGACTGTTACACCCCCGCCCCCGCCCACAGCTGGACCCAGTGGACCACCGGCCGCGCGCCCACCTGCACCCAGCCGGGAACCCAGACCCGGACCTGTACCCTCTGCGGAGAAGTGGAAGAAGCCTCCATCCCCGCCACCGGCCACCACTACGTGGAGTCGGTCACCGCACCCACCTGTGAGGACATGGGCTACACCACTCATACTTGCAGCGTGTGCAGCCACAGCTATGTGGACCATCTGGTCCCTGCTGCCGGTCATACGTATGTGAGCCAGGTAACCGCACCCACCTGCGAAACTGGCGGATATACCACCTACACCTGCTCCGTCTGCGGCCACAGCCATGTGGGAGACCTGGTCCCTGCCACCGGCCACAACTATGTCAGCCAGGTGACCGCGCCCACCTGCGACGCCATGGGCTACACCACCTATACCTGCTCCAACTGTGACCACAGCTACCGGAGCGACTACGTCCCGGCTCTGGAGCACCGCTATGTGCAAAGTGTCACCCGGGAAGCCACCTGCACCCAGGAAGGCATCTGCACCTTCACCTGCGCCGACTGCGGCAAGTCCTACCAGGAGACCATTCCCCTGGCGGATCACGCCTACGAAGACCATCTGGTAGAGGCAGACTGCACCCATATGGGTTACACCGTCCACACCTGTACCGTCTGCGGTCACAGCTACGAGGACTGCTTCGTCCAGGCCAAGGGGCACACCTACACCCAGGAGCTGCTCCCCGCCACCTGCACCGAGCACGGCTTTGTCCGGGAAACCTGCACCACCTGCGGCCATAGCTACATCTCTGCGGTCACAGAACCCCTGGGCCATACCCCAGAGCTGCACAACGCCCGAGAGGCCACCTGCACCCAGGAGGGCTACACCGGCGACCTGATCTGTACCCGGTGCAGCTGCACCCTGGAGTCTGGAACCAGCATCCCGGTAAACCGGGAGCACTGTCCCTCCAGAGCCTTCCAGGACCTGAACCCGGACCGCTGGTATCACGAGGGCGTAGACTTTGCCGTATCTCAGAAGCTGATGCAGGGCGTGAGCGCCACCCTGTTCCAGCCGGAAGGCCTCCTCACCCGGGGCCAGATTGTCACCATTTTGTACCGCCTGGCAGGCTCTCCCGCGGCAGACTGCTCCAATCCGTTTACAGATGTAAAGAAAGACCGGTACTACACGGCGGCTGTGTCCTGGGCGTATGAGCAAGGCATTGTCCTGGGTGTCACCAGCACCCTGTTCCGGCCGGAGCAGCCGGTCACCCGGGAACAGCTGGTCACCTTCCTGGCCCGCTACGCCGCCCTGAAGGGGGTAGACATCCAGCCCAAGGGCGACCTCCACGCCTATCCGGACGGCAAGCAAGTCAGCCCCTACGCCGAAGGCGCCATGATCTGGGCCGTGGAAGCTGGCCTCGTCCAAGGAGCGGACGGCAAGCTGGCTCCCCTGGGCAACGCCACCAGAGCGCAGATTGCCACCATCCTGATGCGTTACTGCCAACTTTTCGATTAATCCCCATTTTCAAACAGCGGGGCAGGCCTTGTGGGCCTGCCCCGCTCAGGCTGTGGCGCCACGGGCAATCCGGAAATCCCGCGGTCTGCGCCTGTTGCAACCAGGTAAAAAATCTGGTACAATGACCCTGTGGGGAGAGTCATCTGCCCGGCGAACCTGAACAAAGCTGGTGAAGGCATGGAACAAACAGAGGAATGGATTTTTGTATTTGACTCCGGACTAGGCGGAATCAGCGTCCTGCGGGAGCTGGTGCAGGTGCTTCCCGGAGAGCGTTTTTTATACTTTGGGGATTCCCAAAACGCCCCATATGGCACCCGCTCCACGGAAGAGGTGCGGAGCCTCACGGAAGCCTCCATTGCAGCCTTCCTCCCCCGGGGGATCAAAGCCATTGTCGTCGCCTGCAACACTGCCACAGCTGCCGCCATCGAATCTCTCCGGGCCCAGTATCCCGACAAAATCATCATCGGCATGGAGCCGGCCCTGAAGCTGGCCGCAGAGCGGCATGCAGGCGGACGCATCCTGGTCATGGCCACCAACGTCACCTTACGGGAGGAAAAGTTCTGTGCACTCATGGACCGGTTTTCCTCGGTATGCCGGGTGGTCCCCCTGCCCTGTCCGGGGCTGGTGGAGTACATTGAGGCCGGTTGCCTGGACACCCCAGAGGTCCGGCAACATCTGCATCATCTCCTGTCTCCCGCACTGGCAGGTGGTGTAGACGCCATTGTCCTGGGCTGCACCCATTTCCCCTTCCTCAAACCTCTGATCCAAGAGCTGGCAGGCCCCTGCGTGGAAATTCTGGACGGCGCGCTGGGCGCCGCTTTGCAAACCCGCCGCCGTCTGGAATCCGGCGCTCTGCTGCGTCCAGCCGCCCAAGGCACAGTCGAATTCCACAACAGTCTGAATACACCAGAAATTTTGGACATATCCGCCCGTCTTTTGGATGCACGCCGGTAAAATCCCCGTTTATTCACAATTTTGTCGCTTTTTATTTCCCCATTATTCATATTCCGTTCAAAATCGACATGTAATATGTGGGTGTAAAGGATGTGCGGAAGCCGTGAGCCGCTTTCCTTTATAATTCACCTCCTCTTTATTTTCTTCCCCTGCTTCCTTTTTTCTCTCTCTGATTTCGTTTACGCGTGGAAAGCGCCTTACCATCGGTAGGGCGCTTTTCCACCCCCCTCCTCTAGAAGATCAAAAAACTTTTCTTTTTTTAAAAATAAAGGTTGACAACAGCCACCCTATGTGGTATGATGTGTAGGCACTCAAGGATGAGTGTTCCCATCGCGGAGTGGAGCAGTCCGGTAGCTCGTTGGGCTCATAACCCAAAGGTCGTAGGTTCAAATCCTGCCTCCGCAACCATAAATCACCCGATTGATTTGGTCGGGTGATTTTTCTTTAGCGCTCGTTCGTTTCCTATTGAAAATTTGGATTTTATTTTTATTGATATGTGTAGAAGATTACAAGGAATTATTATTTACAGGCAACGCCAAGTACTAAATTGGTCTCAGACGACTCTATGCGCCGGTATTTGCGCTGTCTCCTATTTATCCAAAATCGAGCAGGGAAAAGCCGAGGGAAGTCCTGAAATATTGCGTCTCTTGCTGCACCGCCTGGGAATCGAATGGCAGGATGACCCGGCGTTTTGTCAAGAGACGTCCGCCTGGTTTGAAGAATGGTACGATCGTCTATTTTCTGGTGAACAGATTGACGAGCTGAAACCAGCATTGGCGCAGCGTCAGAAAGAACTTCAGAACAGCCCCTTTTTCTTGGACTGGCTGATGCTCACTTGGCTCACCTCCGGCAAGGCGCCAGAGAATGTGGAAGACTATGTAGCTGTCATGGACGACCGGCAGTATAATCTGTACTTGTGTCTGACGGAACAGTTTCAGAAGCTGCTCCGAACGTCTGATCAGAGCTATTTTCTGCTTGAGGCGGGGAAGCGGCCTTTTTGGCGAGGAGATTACGCAAGAGCCGCTGCCTGCTTCCGGCAGGGTATGGATATGGCATATCGCGAGGGAAGCCTGCTGATCATGATGGAGTGCTGCGGAAATCTGGCTGCCTGCTACAGCTGCTTGAATCAATTAACGCAAACTCGCGAGTACTATACCACCGCAATCCGCATGGCTCGAAGCTTAGGCCGCGCAAAAGACGTGGCGATTATCGCCTATAATCTTGCTACCACGGAACTCCAGCTGGGGCTGACAGAGGATGCTTTGCGTCATTTGCTGGAACACCCCTGGAACGAAGCCGTATATTTTCAAAAGCTGGCCATTTGCTATGCACAGATCGGGCAGAAAGAAAAGGCCCAGGCAGCACTGGACCAAATGCTGGCGGCGCCTCTGACCGTACTGTTAGAAGGTACATCTGGGGAAACAGATCAAATTCGTGACATTTTCAAGCAAATATACCAACTGGTACACATCCGCCTGGAGAATCCGAACTACCTCAAGGATCCAGAGTATGGCGGAATCCTAATCTCCTGCATTCACAGCATGAAGAGTTCACTCCCTATGGGATTTCTTCAGTTTTATGCGGCCTGGCTGGAGGAGTGGTACCTAGCCAATCGTCAATACCGTAAGGCTCACGACGTTTTGCGAACTTTTTTCATAAACTAAGAAAAATAGGGCCCTTTAAGCGGCAGGTTTTGTGATTTTTTCCCAAACCTGCCGCCTTTCTTTTCACTAAAAACTATGCTATATTAAATCTGCGCTATGATTGCAGAGAGGTACGCAACCTAGTAATGTCCTGCACCGAAACCAGAGCCCCAAGCAGGCAACATGACCACCTTGATAGAATGCAACCTTTTCGTATTCCAAGAATCTTGAATTGGTGCCGCTCACACCAGTTTTTGAGGAGCTGTCGGCCACTTTCCGGCAAAACATCTAGAAAAGGAGAAATATTATGAAGAAACACATTTCCATGCGCTTTGCCTCCATGCTGTTGATTCTGGCTTTGTTCGTAGGGCTCATCGCTCCCGCCAACGCCATAAATCCAGCCGACAATGGTGCAAAGCTCAGCGTCACGCAAGTGGATAACTCCGAAGTTTCCGCCACCCCTTTGTCAAGGCAACTAGAAGAGCCGACTGAGCCGGGCTATGCAGACACAGACATCGTCCGTGTCTCTATTATCGGAAAACCGGCTTCCACCATTGCAGCCGGCTTCTCCAGCGATGGCATTGCCCAGAACGAGCAAGCAGTGGCCTATCGCGCAAATCTAGAGAAGGAACAGCGCAGCATCCAGGCGAAAATTGAGCGTGCAACAGGAACCAGCCTGGACGTGGTCTGGAATCTGACCTTGGCAGCCAATATCATCTCTGCCAATGTCCCTTACGGTCAGATTTCGACCATTGAGCAAATCCCCGGCGTACAGAAGGTGTACCTGGAAACCCGCTATGATCCCGCCACAGTCACGGCAGAGGAACCGGATCACCCCAATACGTCCACCTCCTCTTCCATGATCGGCGTCGCCCCCGCCTACGCCGCCGGCTACACCGGTGCAGGAACCAGAATTGCCGTGATTGACACCGGCATTGACACCGATCACCAGTCCTTCGACGCAGGTGCTTTTGACTATTCCCTGGCACAGCAAGCATCCAACGCCGACAAAGCCGTATCGGATTACAATCTGCTGGATGCAGATCAAATCTCGGAGGTTTTGAGTCAGCTGCACATCAGCGGCCAAGTCTCCGCCGAGCAGCTTTACGTCAGCACCAAAATCCCCTTTGGCTATAACTATGTGGACAAGGATACCGATATCACCCATGACAATGACAGGCAGGGTGAGCACGGCTCCCATGTAGAGGGCATTGCCGCCGCAAACGCTTACATCCCCAACGGCGACGGAACATATGCCGAGGCGTTGAGTTCCGTGCATGCACAGGGCGTCGCGCCGGACGCACAGATCATCGCGATGAAGGTCTTTGGCAAAAAAGGCGGCGCCTATGAAAGCGACTACCTGGCTGCCATTGAAGACGCCATTGTCCTGGGCTGTGACTCCGTGAACCTCTCTCTTGGCTCCTCCAATCCCGGCAACTCCACAAATTCTGAGCCGTACTACCAGCGGATTCTGGATAGCCTGTCCTCTTCCGGCGTCGTGGTTACCATGTCAATCGGCAACGCCGGCGCCTGGCCCACGGAAGCCTTTAACCTAGGATATCTATATTCCGACGATGTCAGCATGTTGACTGCCGGCTCCCCGGGTACCTATACCAATTCCCTATCCGTTGCTTCCGTTGACAACGCCGGATATACCGGCCCATATTTTACGGTTGGGGATCATTCGATTTTCTACACGGAAGGTACTACCTATCGCAACCAGCCCCTGTCCACCCTCGCCGGTGAGCAGACCTATATCCTGATTGATGGTCTTGGCACAGCCCAGGATTGGGCAGCTGTGGGAGACGCTTTGAAAGGCGCTGTGGCAGTTTGCTCTCGTGGTACCCTCGAATTTGCAGAAAAGGCTACGCAAGCCGTAGCGGCCGGTGCCATTGCCACAATCATTTACAACAATGAACCCGGCAGCATTCACATGGATCTGTCTAACTACAAACGGACTGAGCCCGTTGTCTCCATCACACAGGAAGAACGTGCCCTCCTGCAAGCCAATGCAACGCCCGTGACCGACGAAGCCGGCAACGTCCTTTACTATCAGGGCACCCTGTTTGTAGAGGAAGGCGTTGACAGCACGATCTACGACAACAAATACAACACCATGAGCTCCTTCTCCAGCTGGGGTGTTCCCGGATCCCTGGAGATGAAGCCCGAGATCACCGCTCCCGGTGGCAATATCTACTCCGTGGACGGCTCTGTGGCTGGCGGTACCGCCTACGAGTCCATGTCCGGTACCTCTATGGCATCGCCCCAGGTTGCCGGTATGGCTGCCCTGGTAGCGCAGTACATCCGGGAAGAAAATCTGACAGAGAAAACCGGCCTTACCCCCCGTACACTGGCCCAGAGTTTGCTGATGTCCACCGCAGTCCCCATGTTGGAAGACCATGGCGACGGAACCGATGGCTACTACTCCATTTTGCAGCAGGGCGCTGGCCTGGCAAACGTGGGGAAAGCAATTGCTGCCGACTCTTTCATTCTGATGAAAGCCAACGCCACAAAATCCTATGCCGATGGCAAGGTCAAGGTGGAGCTGGGAGACGACCCGGAGCGGAAGGGAACGTATACGTTCTCCTTCTCCCTCTACAACCTGACTGCTGCGGAGAAAACCTACGATTTGTCTGCCGATTTCTTTACCCAGGACGTCTTTACCGACAGCGTGAACCTTGATCAGGATCAGGGCGACTATATGGACACCCGAACAACGCCTCTGGACATGACCGTGACGTTTGACACCGGTTCTCGTGTTACGGTTCCTGCAAACGGCTCCGCCACTGTGACCGTCACTGCCACGCTGAAGGACAGCGCAAGAACTACACTCAGCGAGAAGTACCCCTGCGGCGCTTATGTGGAAGGCTTCGTGTATGCCAAAGGTGCAACCACCCCGGAAGGCGTCGAGGGTACGGAGCATTCGATCCCGGTGCTGGGCTTCTACGGCGGTTGGACAGAATCTTCCATGTTTGACGTGGGCTGCTATGCCGAGTATCAGAGCAACATGGAGAAGCGCACGTCTTATGTGGGCTATACATACACCAACTGCCTGGGTGTGACTTATGCCGCCCATGCCGCCGACGGCGCCTATTCCTATGGCGGAAATCCCGTCGTAGCCGACGAGTCCTATATGCCGGATCGCAACGCCATCAACAATCAAAACGGCGACGTGCTGGCTGGCATTAGCTTTACCTCCATTCGCAACGCCGTTGGCGCAAAATTCGAGGTGCATAACCTCACCCAGGACAAGCTGACATACTCCCTCGGCTTCTCTGCAATCAGTAGCGCTTTCTTCTACGAACTGGGCGGCACCTGGATGAACTACGGAATTACGCGGTATTTTCCGCGTCCCTGCGTCCCCGCGGGAAATGAGGGTGACAAAATTCTGGCTACCATGACCTTGGCTCCGGAATATTACGCATCTTATGTAGGCGAGGATTTGTATATCAATTGGGATGCATTGGGCGAAGGCGCCACATTGTCCGTCCCCATGGTCATTGACAATACCGCACCCGAGCTGGTTGGAAATAACGCTGTTTCCATCTCGGGCAATACCTTGACGGTCACTGCAAAAGACAACCAATATATTGCCGGTGTAGCATTATATAACAGCAGCGGAGCCACCCGCTTGGCAGTCACTGGCTCTAAAGCAGAGATATTACCCGGCGAAACAGCCCAATATACTCTGGATTTGACGAACATCAACGGAACCCGGTTCCTGCTGCAGGTTTATGACTACGCCATGAACACCACCACCTATGTAATTGACCAGCAAATCGGTGATCCCACTGCGCTGCCTGCAATGATTGGATTTAATGTCCTTAGACAGTATTGGGTCTCCCTCACAACTACATCGACTTACGAAAACGCACAGACATCCTATGCTGAGAGCGACGGAAAGTTCCTGGCCTCTACGATGGTGGATTCTTACATCTTCGGCGCCACCTCTACAGGCAGCCTGTACGTTATGCCAGCCAGCAATCTGACCGATACCACGCTCGTGGCTGACCTGGACACCCTGCTGTATGACATGACCTACAACGAGGCAGACGGTCAGATCTATGCGGTGGATCAGAATTCCAATTTGGTCACAGTCGATAAGCTGACTGGCGCAGTCCAGGTTGTGGGCAGAATCGGCAATGATAACTTCACCACCAACACCCTGGCCTGTGATAAAGACGGCACCTTCTACTGCAATCAGTATGACACTGCCTATGTGTGTAAATTTACCCTGGACACCATGGATGCACCGGAACAGGTGGCCTGCGTGTGGTCAACCCCGGAAAATTTCTCCAGCTTCAGCGCACAGTCCATGGAAGTTGACCCCAACACCGGTCATCTGATCTGGACCAGCTATGAATATATCTGGGTTTATGGCGGCCAATTCCGGTGGCTCTACTACTACTTGTTTGAGATTTCTCCGGAAAACGATTATGCCGTAAGACAGCACAATGACCTTCGCAACGAGATCACTTCCCTGATCATCCCGGATAAGTCCGGCACTTCCGGCGGCAGCTGGGCCGCCCCCACAGATTCCGTCAGCAAGGTGCAAATCTCCCGTCCCGACCTTACCTTGTGGAAAGGCAATTCGGGAAGTCTGTATGCCACTGTCTCGCCCTGGACCGCGACAAACCGGGATGTGACATGGACTTCCAGCGATGAAACCGTCGCCACAGTCAACTCCAATGGCACAGTTACAGCCGTCGGCGTCGGCACCTGCCAGATCACAGCAACCTCCAAGCTCGACCCCAATTACAGCGACTCCTGCGAGGTAACCGTCAATGCCGTACCGGTGACTTTACACGGCGTGCTTCAGGATCAGGACGGCAATCCCATGCTGTTCACCTGGGATTTGGAGCATGACGATACCTGGGAAGCCGGTACCCCGCTGGATACGGAGTTCGTCTCCACAGCCTACGATTCCATCGAAGACAAGCTGTATGTTATGGATTCCGACAGCACCATGCACAAGATCAACCCCTCCACAGGCAAGACAGAAGCCTCTGCTGCCAGCGAAACACCGCTGTGGGATATGCAGTCCAGCCTGTGCTACTCCTCCACGGGCAGTCCCAAACTCACCGGTGTGTATGACTCCTTCATCTATGCCTGTAAGGATCCCATGAGCTTCAACGTCACCCCCCGCTTCAATGCATCCAGCAACCTCTCCGGGTGGGGCGCCAACTGCTTTGTGGCGTCCGCCAGCTTGGGCCATGTGCTCTACCACACCTCCGATGGTTTGGATGTGGATACGGAACGCTTTGTCCTCCTGGATAACATCGGCGGCCTGTGGAATCTTTATCTCTACTGGGACGAAGGGGAGCAGGAGTATCTCGCTCTGATTACCATACGGTATACCAGCAACCTGCGGGAAAAATTCCCCGGTTACGACTCCTATAAGTTCTGCTCCATGGTCGGAGACAGCACCGGCGCTCTGTACCTGTCTGCATTTGACGGCTCCACCAGCAAGCTTTACCGTCTGGATATCGATGACGCCCGTCAGACTGCCAATGCCTCCTACCTGGGGACTATGGGCAGCGATATCTGGCCTGCCTCGCTATACTTTGTTCAGGTTCATGGCGACTGCCAGCACAAGAACACCGAGATCCGCAACGCCAAGGACGCCACCTGTACGGAAGACGGATACACCGGTGACACCTACTGCACCGATTGCAATGAGCGGATTGCCAGAGGCGCCATCATTGCCGCCACTGGTCACACCATGGGCGAATGGACTGTATCTGAGCCCGTCACTTGCCTGAAAAACGGCATAGAAATCCGTAAGTGCAGGGACTGTGACTACGAGGAAACCCGAGTCATTGAAGCCACCGGTCACGACTTCACCGAATCCACCGTATCGCCTACCTGTACCTCTGATGGCTATACCCAGCACACCTGCACCAAGTGCGGCCACAACTACCGGGAAGACTTTACTCCCGCCCTGGGGCACAGCTATGAAGAAACACGTGTGAGCGCCACCTGTACAGAGGCCGGCTACACCATTCACACCTGCGTCCGGGAGAACTGCGATCACAGCTATATCGACTCCATTCTCCCCGCCCTGGGACACAGCTACCGCAAAGAGGTGCAAGCACCCACCCACGACAAAATGGGTTACACCACCTATACCTGTACCCACGAGGGCTGCGGACACAGCTATGTGAGCGACTACACCGATGCCCTGGGACACACCTACACCCAGACTGTCACCAAGGAAGCCACCTGCACGGAAGAGGGCGTCATGACCTTCACCTGTGACTGCGGCGAAAGCTACACCCAGCCCATCCCCAAAGCGGAACACCAGTATCATTCCGTTGTCACAGAGCCAGACTGCACCCACATGGGCTATACCACCCACACCTGCACCGTTTGTGGCAACAGCTATCAGGATTCCTTTGTAGACGCCACAGGCCATGACTGCGAGGCCACCGTGGTAGCTCCCACCTGCACGGGCTATGGCTACACGGAGCACGCTTGCAAGCACTGTGACTACCACTACACCAGCGACATGCAGCAGCCTCTGGGCCACGTGGGTCAGCTCCAATGCGCCCTGAAAGCCACCTGCACCAGTGACGGTTACACCGGGGATACCGTCTGCACGGTCTGCAGCGAAACCCTCCAGGTTGGTCAAATCATTCCCGCCACCGGCCACAGCTTTGGCGAGTGGACCGTGACACAGCAGCCGGATTGTTTCCACGATGGCCACAGAACCCACACCTGCACCACCTGTGAAGAAACAGAAACCGAGATTTTGGAGAAAAATTCCGAGCTCTGCCCGTCCAAAGCCTTCACCGACCTGGATTGCAGCAAGTGGTACCACGAAGGCGTCGACTTTGCTCTGACCAGCGGCCTCATGGAGGGCATGGGCAACGGGATCTTCTCCCCCGACTCTCACATGACCCGGGGACAGCTGGTAACCGTGTTGTATCGTCTGGCTGATGAACCTCAGGTCCAGGGAGACGCTCCCTTCACCGATGTTGCCGAGAGCGATTACTATGCCAAGGCGGTTGCCTGGGCCTATACCAACCACATCGCCATCGGCGTGGGCGACACGCGGTTTGCCCCCAATGCCCCAGTCACACGGGAGCAGATGGTCACATTCCTCGCCCGGTACGCCAAGCTGGCAGGCAAGGAAATCTCGGCAACCGAAGATTTGTCTTCCTTCACCGACGGCAGCTCCGTCAGTCCCTTTGCCGCGGAGAGCATGGCATGGGCTGTAGAGACCGGTCTCGTGGAAGGCATGGGAAATCACACCCTGAGTCCCAAGAGCGCCACCACCCGGGCACAAGCCGCTACCATATTCATGCGCTACTTTGAAATCCTCAGCTAATACTTTGCACGCTTAGAAAACACCTTCACCACAGAGCGGGAGGGGCTGAAAAGCCCCTCCCGCTCCCTTACTTTTACGAACTCCCGAAGCTGTTTCCCAATCTTGGGATATCGGCTTGCGAATCGGGGGGGATTGTGTTATGATGTAAAGGATCAAATTTTCGGAGGGGTACTTTATGAATGTCCAGATCATGTCCACGCCATGCTATTTGTTAGAAACGGTAGAACTGATCTATGCGTTTGTCAACGGGGTCCCCGCAGAGGAGTTGACCGGTCCGGGATCCTATTGCATCCCCGTACGGGAAGTGCAGCGGATCATGGATACGGCTTGCGCCGGGCTCGCCCTCCAAAATCCTACGCTGCAGTTCTTCTTTCAAAAAGAAGCCCTGGCTGACGATTCCGGAGACTTTACTTGCATTGCCCGAAACATCGCCTATTTTGTCTCCACCTTTTCCTGTAAGACCATATCCAGCGCCTTTGACCTGCTGCGGAAGTCTTGGCTCACCATCTTACAGGAGCATTCCTATCCAGCCTCCATCGGAAGATACACCTTCGACTGCGGTTGGCAGGATGAGAGCGAATCCGAATCCACCAACCTGGAGCTGAGGGTCAACCAACTCCTGATCTCACCGGATTACCGGAAGAAGCTCCTCAGCGTCTTGAAAAACTTCGATTATTACACCCAGCTCCTGGAAGAACTCATCGCGCCAGTCGAACGGCGTCTGGAACTGCTAATGGTCCCATGGGTGAAGCATTCTGAACCCCTGCGCCAGAATTGGTACGCTTACCTGACCCAGCCCGACCTGCCGTCCCTGTTGCAGCAAAAATGGAAATTTGTCACCAAGGAGCCAATCGATCAGGTTTATGCCGTCTTGGGCTATTTCAGAGCAAAAGTGCAGATGCTTGAGCTAGAAACCCTTGGAAACCAAAATGTCATCTACATCCACATCGGCGTCAATTGCACCACAGACCTCCGTGATGAAGAGGAGTTTGCCCCCTGGGAAATCCGGGCCTTGCGCCTACTGGGGAGTCAAGCCCGCATCAAACTGCTCAAAGCCATCCATGCGCAGCCCATGTCCACCAGGGAGCTTGCGCAAAACCTGGGGATGAATCTGGGTTCCGTAGGGCGGGATGTGAGCAGCCTACTAACTGCAGGTCTGCTGGTCGTTGAGGTAGACGACGACCGCCGCCGTTACCGCATCAACACCACCGCCCTGGATACCATCATCCAGCACCTAACCACACTCCGGGCCTCCACAGATTGAGCCACTGCCTCCGGCCGAAGCGCAACGCTTCGGCCGCTTTTTTGCTATCAGAGTGAAAAATGTGTTGCTTTTTCTTGTAGCGTATGGTAACATCATGATAGACATTTGCAGAGTTGAGAACGCCCCGCTTTAAATGGCAAAAAGATGCAATTCTTGCACACGTCCTTCCACCGTGTATATGATCGGCGTTGCCACAGCCGAATTCATAGAGGGTCGCCGCCCACCATCGGTGAATCATCAAAAAGGAGAAGTAATCATGAAGAACTCGTCTTTCCCTGCGCGTATGCTCTCCCTTCTGTTGGCCGTTGCTGTGCTGTTTGGCCTCGCCAGCCCTGCTGGCGCAGTCGCTTCCAGCAATACGGTCCGTTACCAGCAGGTAGACAACAGTTCGGTTTCGGCCAATCTGCTCCATTCAGCAGATCAGGAAACCGACGAAACACCCCAATACTCTGACACCGACATCGTCCGTGTGTCCATTGTTCTGGAAAAGGCCTCCACTTTGGATGCAGGCTTTTCTACCATGGGCATTGCGCAGAACGCTGCTGCCATGCGCTACCGCAAGGCTCTGCAGACTGAGCAGTCTGCTATGGCTGCCTCCATCGAGAAGGCCACCCACAGCAAGCTGGACGTTGCGTGGAACCTGACCTTGGCCGCAAACATGATTTCCGCCAACGTTCCCTACGGTCAGATTGAGACCATCGAAGGCGTCCGCGGCGTCAAAGACGTGGTCATCGAACCGCAATATGAGCCGGCGGTCGTTCCCAAGGGGGACAAAGAGGAAACCGCAGACCCCAACATGGCAACCTCTTCCGAAATGATCGGCTCCCCCGCCGCCTGGTCCGTGGGCTACACCGGCGCAGGCACCCGGGTTGCCGTCATTGACACCGGCATTGACACCGATCACCAGTCCTTCTCCGCCGCCGGTCTGGAGTACTCCCTGTCTCTGCAAGCCAGCGAGGCCAACATGAGCACAGAGGACTATCTGGCAGAGCTGGATCTGCTGGATGCAGAAGAAATCGCCGAGAAGGTGGAGCTGCTGAACATCGCTCCCATCCTCAAGGAAAAGGGCTTCTCCGCAGAAGATCTGTACTTCAATACAAAAATCGGTTTTGGTTTTAACTACGTTGACAAGAGCTTGGATATCACCCACGACAACGACGCCATGGGCGAGCACGGCTCTCACGTGGAAGGCATCTCCGCTGCCAACGCCTACATCCCCCAGGAAGACGGCACCTTCCTCAACGCCTATGAGAAGATCAAGATGCAGGGTGTGGCTCCCGATGCACAGATCATCACCATGAAGGTTTTCGGCAAAGCCGGCGGCGCGTATGTTTCCGACTACATGGCCGCCATTGAGGACGCCATTGTCCTGGGCTGTGACTCTGTGAACCTGTCCCTGGGCTCCGGCAACCCCGGTACCAGCCGTACGGACAACGAGGTCTATGCTGCTGTCATGGAAAACCTGGTGAACAGCGACACCGTGGTCACCATGTCTGCCGGTAACTCCGGCCACTGGGCAGAGCACACTGTCCATAAGGGCCTGTACGACGACGGCATCAGCTTCGACGAAGCAGGCTCTCCCGGTTCCTACACCAATTCTCTCTCCGTTGCCTCTGTAAACAACTCCGGCTATGTAGGCTCCTTTGTTACAGTTGGCGACCACATGATCCTCTACACAGAGAGAAGCTATGTGAACCGTCCCATCGCCACCATTGCTGGTGACCACGAATATGTCTTCATCGACGGCCTCGGTACTGCGGAAGATTTTGCAGCCCTGGGCGATGCGGTAAAGGGCAAGGTCATGATCATGTCCCGCGGCACCATTACTTATGTCGAGAAGCATCAGAACGCAGAGGCAGCAGGCGCCATTGGCTGTATCGTCTACAACAATGAGCCAGGCGTCTCTGGCATTGATCTCACCATCAGCACCGCTACCATCCCCTGTGTCTCCATCACCCAGGCAGACGGCGCTTTGGTGCGCGCCGCCTCCACTCCTGTCACCGATGAGGCAGGCAATGTCCTCTACTACACCGGAAGCCTCAACATCGGCGACGGAATGGGCTCTGTCCAGTACGGCACACCCTATGCCATGAGCTCCTTCACCAGCTGGGGCGTTCCCGGCTCCATGGAGCTGAAGCCTGAAATCACAGCTCCTGGCGGCTCCATCTATTCTGTCGATGGTTCCATCCCTGGCGGCAAGGCTTATGAGCTGATGTCCGGCACCTCCATGGCCGCACCTCAGGTGGCCGGTATGGCGGCACTGGCCGCACAGTACATCCGGGCCAACAAGCTGGATGAAAAAACCGGTCTGACCGTCCGGGCACTGTCCCAGAGCTTGCTTATGTCCACTGCAACACCTCTGCTGGAGGAAGACAGCGGCTTCAACTATTACCCTGTGCTGCGCCAGGGCGCAGGCCTCGCCAACATCGGCGCCGTAACCACAGCCGACTCTTACATTCTGATGGCAGAAGATGCCACCTCTGGCGCCGCCGATGGCAAGGTAAAGGCTGAACTGAAAGACGACCCGGAACGCACTGGCGTCTATTCCACTTCCTTCACCCTGAACAACCTGACCGACAAAGAGCAGCGCTATACCCTCTCTGCAGACCTGTTTACCCAGGATCTATTCGACCTTTACAACGAGGGCGTCTACTTCCTGGACATCTGGACCACCCCCATGTGTGCCGATGTGGAGTGGACTGTGGACGGCAAGGCCCTGCGGTCCGAGACCGAAATTGGCAATATGGACTTCAATGGTGACGGCATCGTAAACGGCGAAGATGCCCAGGCTCTGCTGGACTATGTGACCGGCATTCGCACAGAGCTCCATGACGCCGAACATGCCGACCTGAACAGTGACGGCGAAATCAACGCCTATGATGCCTATCTGTTCCTGCAGCGCTTTAACAGCGGCGTGCTGACCCTCCCGGCAAACGGCAAGGTCGAGGTCTCTGTGACCATCCGCCTGACCAGCGAGCAGAAGGAAAAGCTGGACGCCAACTACCCGGTGGGCGCTTACGTGGAAGGCTTCCTCCACATTGACGGTCTGACCACCGCCGAGGGCGCTCTTACCACCAGCCATTCCATCCCTCTACTGGGCTTCTATGGCGGCTGGACTGAATCCTCCATGTTTGACATCGGTACCTATGCAGAATATCTGGCTGGTGACGAGACCCGTTATCCCTACATGGGCGTCACCAACAGCAACGCCATTTCCATTATCTACGGCAACGACCCCGACTCTCCCTATCTGTTTGGCGGCAACCCTGTGATCCCCGACAAGGGCTACAAGCCTGAGCGTAACGCCGTCAACAGCGTCCGCGGTGACAAGTTCGACGTGTGGAACTGCGCTGTTATCCGCAACGCCGCCAACTCCCGCTATCGGATCACCGATGGCGATGGAAACGTGCTGACTAGCGAAGAAGCCGGCCCTGTGACAGGCGCCTACTATCTCGTCAATCAGGGTTACTGGGTCAACACCTCCATGGCCATGGGCATGAGCTGGCCGATTACCAACCTGGAAGAAGGCGATCGCATTGTCGCCGAGCTGACTCTGGCTCCGGAGTACTACGTAGATGCTAAGGGCAATACCAACTGGGACGCACTGGGCAAGGGCGCTACCATGTCCTTCCCCGCTGTGGTGGACAACACTGCCCCGGAACTGGTGGATGTCTCCTACAGTATGACCAGCAACGCCCTGACGGTCACTGCCAGCGACAACCAGTACGTCGCAGCTGTGGTGCTGTTCGATGCAGGTGGCAGCCAGCTGCTTGCTTCCGCTGGCGCTTATGCCGACATTGAGCCCGGTGAAGAAGCCGTCTATGTCCTGGACATGAATGGCCTCAGCGGCCGCAAATTCCTCCTGCAGGTCATGGACTACGCCATGAACGTGACCACCTACGCCGTGGAAGCCCAAATTGGCGGCGCCACCAAGCTACCTCATCTGATTGCATACGATGCAGTCGTGAACAAGTGGATTGGCTTTGATACCGACACTCCCTATGGCGAATGGGACACCGTCGCCCTGTGTGAAAATGTCTACTACGCCGCTACCATTGCAGATCATCACGTTTTTGCCGCCACTGACACCGGCATTCTCTACGTGATGGACGAAGACGCCATGGGCCTGCGGACCGCTGTGGGCAACCTGGGCTGCACCCTCACCGACATGGCCTACAACCCCGCAGACGAGATGCTTTACGGCGTCACCGAATCCAATGAGCTGGTCACCATTGACAAGCTCACCTGCGAAGTCCAAACCGTCGGCCAGATCGGCATCACCACCAATACCCTGGCTTGTAATGAAGACGGTGTGTTCTACTGCAACAAGTATCGCACTGGCGAAGTCTATTCCTTCACCCTGGAAACCGTCGCCAGCCCCACCCTGCTTGTTACCACTGACATCCCGGACAGCCAGTATATGCAGTCCATGGAAATCGACCCTAACAACGGTCTGCTCTACTGGGCGAGCTACTACATGCAGGATTTCTGGGGCAATCTGATCCCCTTCTCCTACCTCTTTGAGATTGATACCGACGCCGCCACATTCAACCGCTATCAGGTCATTTCCGACCAGCTGACCGCCCTGATCATTCCGGAAAAGACCGCCGGCAGCGACTGGGATTCCCCCACTGACAAGATCACTAACATTCAACTCTCCAGCGAGTCCATGCGCATCCTCCGGGGTACCACCGCAACACTTGACGCCTTCGTTCAGCCTTGGACCGCTACAGATCGCACGGTAACCTGGAGCTCCTCCGATCCCTCCATCGCAACCGTGGATGAAAAGGGCGTCATCACCGGCGTACAGCCCGGCCAATGCCTCATCACCGCCACCTCCAATCTGGATCCCACCTACTGCGCCAGCTGCACCGTGACTGTGGAAACCGTAAAAATCACTCTGCACGGCGCATTGCAGGACGCCGAAGGCAATCCCATGTTCTTCGACTGGGATATGGACGCCAACAGCACCTGGACGCCCCGGGTAGACATTGAGACCAGCATGACCTCTGCCACCTACGACACCCTCAACCGGCAGATGTTCATCATGGAGGCCGTCTCCCCCGATTGGCGTATGCACAAGGTGGACGTTCAGACCGGTAAGATTCTGGAAACCGCCAGCAATGGCGTAGGCGTTCCCCTGTGGGACATGGCCTACAGCAAGTACTACTCCACTGCAGATGCCCCCAAAATTTCCAGCATCTACGGCACCTACTTCATGCCGATTAAGAATCCCCTTGATCTGGATTCCAATGTCATCGACATGAACAGCTACCTGAGCCGCTATACCCATGCAAACTATCTGACCGGCATTGCCAGTGCCGGCTATGCATCCTACGTGAACGGCTTCACTTCCTACGATACCGAACTCTTCTATCTGCTGGACAACCTGGGATACGTCTGGACCCTCTATGTGTATGGCCGGCCCGATGGTTCTTACAGCGCCTACCTGGGTTATTTCCCCAGCACCCTGCCGCAGCTGAAATTCCCCGGCTATCTGGACAATCTGTACTGCTCCATGGTGGTCGGAGAAGACGGCTCTCTGTATCTGTCTTACTTCACCGGTTCCACCAGTGACTTCTATCGTCTGACCTTCCATGAAGAGACCAACGTCTTTGAAGCCACCATGATCGGCAGCGCCGGCAAGGACGTCTGGCCGGTGACCCTGTACTCTGTGGAGCCCAATGCTTCCACAGCCGGCACAAACAGCCTGCCTCAGCCCTGGATGCATGCCGATTCCATCACAGTCTCCACTGAGGACCTGGCCACTTTGGAAGCCAATGTCCACATCGCCCACCTCTACCAGGCCAATGATGGGCAGAAGCAGATCGCGGTCAGAAATGAAAACGAAGCCGCTGGCTCCCTGAATTCCGTCTCCACCGTCACAGATCCCGCCTCCGTCCCCGAGGTCTCCACCGACGAGAAGACCGTCACCGTCAACGTCACTGCAAAGGACGCTTCCGGCGTGGACACCGCCTCCAACAGCGGCTTGGTCGAGATCACCTATGACACCGAGGCTCTGACTCTGGTGGATGTAAAGGAACATGCCGCATACCACTCCACCGTAAAGGCCGATGGCAGCGTCGTCCTCGCTTACGCCGATCTGGAGGCGCTGGACACCCTCGCCACCCTGACCTTCGCTGCAAAGACCACCGATGACACGGTTGTCCATATTGCAACCAAGCATCTCAATGACCAGAAGCCCGCCTATGACGAGGCCCTGACCATCCGTTTTGCCCACACAAACACCGAGATCCGGGACGCCAAGGAAGCCACCTGTCTGGAAGACGGCTACACCGGCGATACCTACTGCCTGGATTGCGGCAAGCTGGTGAAGAAGGGGGAAACCATCCCCGCTCTGGGTCACGACTTTGGGCCGTGGACGGTCACCAAGGAAGCCACCTGCACCGAAGACGGCACGAGAGAGCGCAGCTGCTCTCGCTGCGGCGAAAAGGAGACGGAAGTCATCCCCGCCAACTGTCCGTCTCAGGGATTTACAGATGTGGATCAGAGCAAATGGTATCACGAAGCCATTGACTTCGTGGTATCCCAAAATCTGATGCGTGGCATGAGCGACACCCTGTTCCAGCCCGACGGCAATATGACCCGGGCTCAGATGGTCACCGTTCTGTACCGTCTGGCAGACACGCCCGCTGTGGAAGGCAGCGTTCCCTTCACCGATGTGAAGGCCGGTCAATTCTACTCCGACGCCTTGGTTTGGGCTTACGAAAACGGCATTGCCAAGGGCGTCACAGACCAGCGGTTTGCCCCCCATACCTCTGTCACCCGGGAGCAGATGGTAGTCTTCTTTGCCCGCTTCGCCCAGCTGAACGGCCAGACCGTAGAGGCCAAGGGAGATCTGAGCAACTATCATGACGCCGATGCCGTCAGCAACTACGCCAGAGAGTCTATGACCTGGGCCGTAGAGACTGGCCTCATCCAGGGCGTCACCACAACCACCCTGAGCCCCAAGACCACTTCCACCCGCGCACAGATTGCCGAAGTTCTGCTGCGTTACTGTACCATATTCGGTTAATCTCGAACTTCAAACACCTCCAATCCCCTAAGTAAACAGGAGGCCAGACCCTTTCGAGGGCCTGGCCTCCTGTTTGCTGCGTACTCACCAACTGAGTTTGGCAGAATGCACAAGATTATCGTGAAACCTCACTTCTTTACCATCTCCATAAAATAGCCGGACAGCACCTCCGGCGCAGGCTGCATGGCGTGCTTCAGCCACCACCGGATGGCTTCTGCAAAGCTTCCCACCAGGTGGTTCAGAACAAAATCCACCGGCGCATGGACCGGAAACTCCTGCAAATGCTGGAGGAACAACTCTGCCAGATACTCTTTGAAGTATTGCATAAACAACTCCCCGCTTTCACAGGACAGAATCCCCACCATATCCCCCCGGCTGTCCCGCAAATGGTACAGCAGATGGGTGAGCTTGTCCTGCAACGCGTGACTGCCGGCGGAAAAGTCATGGGTCTGCTCCTCCATCAGCTCCTCTGAAAACACATGGCCAAACAAATCCGTGCACAGCGCCTTCAGCAGGTCGTCCTTCGTGGGGAAGTGGGCATAGAAGGTGCTGCGCCCCACGTTGGCTTCATCTATGATTTCCTGAACCGTAATATGGTCCAACCGTTTCCCCTGTAAAAGCCGACTGAAGGCCCGGAAAATGGCGTCTCTCGTTTTTTGCTGCCGTCGGTCCATCTGAATCCTCCTGTACATTTTTGTGGAAATGTTCCATATCGTACAAAGCTGCCGCTTTGCGTGTTGTCACCCAGCCAGGGCGCTCCTATAATAAAATCAGACAAAGCATTCGGTAATGAATATACTGTACCGGATCTGTTTTGGCGCGTCAAGTGTTTGGGAGGAAATGGTATGAAAAAACTGGCGGACCTCTTGGCAGGAATTCCAATGACCATTGCAGGCGGCATCTGCCTGCTTCTGAGCTTCGTTCTGCCCCGCGTGGGCATTGTCCTTCCCATCGATCCGGCCTGGATCACCATTTTGATCAGCGGCATTCCCCTGCTCTACCTGGCCGTCTGGCGGATCATCCACAACTCGGGAATCCGCAAAATCTCCTCCGCTCTGCTCATCACCATCGCCATGCTGGCAGCCATTGCCATCGGCGACTGGTTTGCCGCCGGAGAAGTGGCCTGGATCATGGCCATCGGCGCCATTTTGGAAGACCTGACCACCAACCGCGCCAAACAGGGCCTCACCAAGCTGATCCGCCTTGCTCCCACCCAAGGCCGCCGAATCCGGGAGGGAGCAGAAGAACTGGTCTCCCCAGAGGAAATTCAAACCGGTGACCTGTTGCGAATCCTGCCCGGCGAGACCATTCCCGTAGACGGCGTCATTGTCCAGGGAGAAACCTCTGTGGACCAGTCCATCATGACTGGCGAATCCCTGCCTGTGGATAAGCACACGGGGGACACCGTGTTCTGTGGTACCGTCAATCGCTTTGGCTCCATGGATATCCGGGCTACCAAAGTGGGCCAGGACAGCTCTCTGCAGACCTTAATCCGTATGGTCCAGGAAGCGGAAAAGAAACAAGCACCCATGCAGCGCATTGCAGACCGTTGCGCCAGCTGGCTGGTTCCTGTTGCCCTCCTGATTGCCATTGTCACCGGCTTCGTCCAACGCGATCTCATCCCCGCCGTTACGGTTCTGGTGGTATTCTGCCCCTGCGCCCTGGTCCTGGCAACCCCCACCGCCATCATGGCCGCCATCGGGCAAGCCACCAAACACGGCGTCATCATCAAATCCGGCGAAGCGCTGGAAACCATGGGTCATGTGGACACCATCGCCTTGGATAAAACCGGCACCTTGACTTACGGCCGCCTGGAAGTCAGCGACATTCTGCCCCTCCAGGAGGGATTGGACGAGGGGGAGCTCCTGTCCCTGGCTGCCTCTGCAGAATCCAGAAGTGAGCACCCCTTGGGGGCCGCCATTGTCTCCCGCGCCAGAGCGCAGGCGGTCCCCATCCTGGAATCTACCGATTTCCAAATGACTGCCGGCAGAGGCATCCAGGCCCAGGTCGCCGGGCGGCGGCTGCTCTGCGGCAATGAGGCCTTCCTGGCAGAGCATGGCGTCGCCACAGAACAGGCCACCCAGACGGCACTGGAGCAGCTGCAAGCCCAGGGCAAAGCATCCGTCCTGGTGGCCGAGGGCACACGCTGTCTCGGCATCCTGGCCCTGTCCGACGTCTTACGTCCGGAGGCGAAAACCATTATCCAGCAGCTCACCGCCATGCACATCAAAACCATCCTGCTGACCGGCGACAGTCACACCACTGCCCGTTACTTTGCCAACCGCGTGGGCATTTCAGAGGTCCAGGCCCAGCTACTGCCGGAGGAAAAGGTCGCTTACATCACCCAACTGCAAGCAGCCGGCAGAACCGTCTGTATGATCGGCGACGGCGTCAACGATGCACCGGCTCTCAAAACTGCCAACGCCGGTGTCGCCATGGGCAGCATGGGCAGCGACATTGCGGTGGAAGCCGCAGACGTCGCCCTGATGCAGGACGATCTCTCCCAGGTTCCCTATCTGAAGCGGCTGTCCAATGCCACGGTCCACACCATTCGGTTCAGCATTTGCCTTTCCATGCTCATCAACCTGGTAGCGGTGACTCTCTCCGTACTGGGGCTGCTGAATCCCACCACCGGCGCTCTGGTCCATAACGCAGGATCCTGCCTCGTAGTCCTGATTGCGGCGCTTCTATATGACCGGAAATTCAACCTGTAATACGTCGTTTCTGTTCCCGCATTCCCTTGCAACGTCATCGTGGAGACGGGTCCACGTGTCCGTGTACAGTAGGCATTGCGAATTCGCCCAAAATGGGAGAAACATGCATCATGTTTCTGCTGGGCGGACACGCAGGTCCGCCCCTACGGCAAATGGCAAGAATGGGCGGAAATTACCCGACACTTTTTGTCATTTTAATGCCACATATCTGGCAGAAATATCCGGTATTCTACGGAAATGCTGAAGAATCCGTTTCTGAACCCCCTCGCGATGTCATCGTAGGGGCGGACCCATGTGTCCGCCTGTAGTAGGCATTCCGAATTTGCCCAAAACGAGAGGAACACGCACAGCGTTTTCGTTGAGCAGACACCAGGTCCGTCTACAGCCAATGGCAAGAATGGGTGGAAACCGGGGGCCTTCCCAGTTTCCGGCCCAAATCTATGCCCGCCGGCCCAGGGCGCAGTCAATTTGGGGGTTGATTCCACCCAAGCCCGGCAGTACAATAAAAGGGAATTTGATTGCTCAGGAGGGATCCCATGGAACGACTGACCCGCCCCGCCGGAACCGGCTGCTATACCACGGACCAGCCAGAGGCCGCCCTCACCCGCTTGGGTCGATGGGAAGACCTATATGAAACCCTGGAACAGGAGCTGGCCCACGCATCTGGGGAAATGGCACGCCTGGCAGCAGCCGGGAAAGAGAAATCCGCCGCCTACCGCCAGCATTTTGGGAACAAGTTGACCCTCACCGCCTTCCTCAGCCGTCTGGATGCCTGCCGCTAAGGGCACGGCAAGCTGCCTCTCCACCTCGGACCGGTTCCCCTTTGCCCACCCAATCCGGTCCCTGCCCGACAAACCGAAAAAAGGAGTCATGCCAGTATGGATCAGCTGCAACTCACAGATTTCCTGCACTACCGCTTCCTTTCCCAGCCCAAATTTGCCCCGGATGGCCAGCGGGCCGCCTTCGCCGTCACCAACTGCAACGAAGAGGAAAACTGTTACGAAACCCGCCTCTGGCTCTGGGAGTCCAGCCGTCTGCGCCAGCTCACAGATCTGGGCAAGGAATCCCGGTTCTTCTGGGAAGACAACACCCACCTGCTTTTTCCCGCCGTTCGGAGTAAGGCGGAGCAGAAGCGCCAGGAGGCGAAAGAAGAATTCACCAGCTTCTACCGCCTGGATGTCACAGGCGGTGAGGCCACCCACGCCTTTACCCTTCCCTTTGCCGCCGGAACGCTGCACCACCTCTCCGGTCCCCACTACCTGGCAGAGGGCAGCATCGACGCCGCCTGGCCGGACTACTATCAGATGGATTCGGCCGGTCGGGAGGCCGTGGCCAAGGCCTATCAGGAGAACCAGGACTACGAAGTCCTGGATGAAATTCCCTTCTGGTTCAACGGTGAAAACTTTATAAACAAAAAACGCACCGCCCTGTTCTCCTGCAACATCGAAACCGGTGAAGTCCGCCGCCTCACAGAGCCACTGTTCAGCCTGGATTCCCTGGCTGTGGTGGGAGAAACCGCCTACCTTCTGGGAGAGGCCTATGAAGCCAAGCCCTCAGGACACAGCGGCCTGTGGGTCCTGGAGGGGGAGGCCCTTCGGTGCCTCAATCCCAGGCTCCCCACCCTGGGCGGCCAGCTGCTGGCTGTCGGCGGGAGGCTCCTGCTCCTGGGCTCTGAGGGGCAGCGTCACGGCCTAAATGAAAATGACTACGTTTATACCATCGATACAGAAACGGGCGTCCTGAGCTTGCTCAGGGCCGAAGAAGAGAACATGTACAGCAGTGTGGGCAGCGACTGCCGTTACGGTGGCGGCAAATCCTGTCAGCCCCGGGGAGAGGAGCTTTTCCACCTGACCACCCGGTGGGGCAATTCCCACCTGTACCGCCTGGCCCCTGACGGCAGCAGCCACCCAGTGGTCACCCGGGACGGTAGCATCGACTGCTTTGCCGTCCACCCCAACACCAACATCATTTTGCTGGTAGCCATGCTGGAGTGCAAGCTGCAAGAGCTCTATACATACGATCTGGCCTCCGGCGTTCTCCAGCAGGTGAGTCACTTCAACGATGCCTGCCTGGCCGGAAAATACGTGGCGCAGCCCCAGGTCCTGAGTCTGGAGAGCTGCGGCCTGAAGCTAGAAGGGTGGGTCCTGTTACCCAAGGACTTTGACCCCGCCCAGTCCTATCCCGCCATCCTGGACATCCACGGCGGCCCCAAGACGGTATATGGACCGGTGTTCTACCATGAAATGCAGCTCTGGGCCAACCGGGGGTACTTCGTCTTCTTCTGCAATCCCATGGGTTCCGACGGGCGCGGCAACCGGTTTGCAGACATCCGGGGCCATTACGGCGAGACGGATTATCAAAACCTCATGGACTTCACCGACGCCGTCCTGGCCCAATACCCCCAGATTGATCCCAAGCGGGTGGCTGTCACCGGCGGTTCCTACGGCGGTTTTATGACCAACTGGATCATCGGGCACACCAACCGGTTTGCCTGCGCCGCCTCCCAGCGCTCCATTTCCAACTGGCTCAGCTTCTATGGCGTGTCTGACATCGGCTACCGCTTCGCCACGGACCAGTGCGACGGCAACCCCTTTGACTCACCGGAACAGCTGTGGGCCCACTCTCCCCTGCGCTATGCCAAGGCCGCTGTAACCCCCACCCTTTTCATTCACTCGGATGAAGATCACCGGTGTCCCATGGCGGAGGGCATGCAGATGTACACCGTCCTGGTGGACCATGGGGTCCCCGCCCGGCTGTGCTACTTCCGGGGAGAAAACCACGAGCTCTCCCGCTCCGGCAAACCCAAGCATCGGATTCGCCGTCTGACGGAGATCACCGACTGGATTGAACGCTACACCAAATAAGAAATTCAAAATACGGGCCTGCTGCAAGGCGGCGCAAGAGAAACTCTTGACTGCCTCTTGACAGCAGGCCCAAATTTTATGCAAACCGGCCACGAATATACCACAGATCCGGAAACATGCACGTTTCCTGCGCATGTTCGGAAAATTCATAGTGCCTACCACGGGCGGACACACAGGTCCGCCCCTACGATGTATTCTGATACAGTGTGCAAGCAGATTCTCCGATATTTCCGTAGAATACTCCCTATTTCTGTCCAACATACGGCATAAAACAGTAAAAAATGTCTAGAAATTTCTGACCATCCCTACCGCCCGCCGTAGGGGCGCACCCATGTGTCCGCCCGGCGGAAACATCTTGCGTTTCTCTCCCATGTTCGGCGAATTCGGAATACCCGCCGCTACAGCTTGACATAATATTCCGTTGGTTGCTACAAACTAAAATTCTCCCGCAGCAAACATCACCGCGGTCAGCGCACACAGCGGGGCGGTCTCGCAGCGCAAAATGCGGCGGCCCAGACTGCAGATCTCCAGCCCGGCCTGTCTGGCCTGGGCCACCTCTTCCGGCTCCAGCCCCCCTTCCGGCCCTGTGACCAGGCTGACAGAGGCAAAGCCCGGCTTCCGGCTCAGGGACATGGAGAGGGTGTTCCCCTCCTCATTTTCGTAAAACAGAAGGGGGACGTCTGCTTTGGCCGCTTCTGCCAGCGCCGCGGCATAGGTGGGCAGCACCGTCACCTGGGGAATCCGCCCCCGGCCGGACTGCTCCGCCGCAGAAGCCGCAATTTTCTGCCACCGCTCCAGCTTCTTCCCTAGGGCCCGCTCCTCCGGCCTGGACACGCACCGGGCCCCCGGAAAGGCGATGATTTCTGCCGCTCCCAGCTCTGTCGCCTTCTGGATCACGTGCTCCAGCTTATCCGCTTTGGGAAAGGCCATAAAAATCCGTACCTGGACCGCCGCCTCTGACTGAGACGCCCCTCTGTGATGGACCACCAGGCTCACCTGACCGGGGCTCACATCGCTGACGGTGCAGCCGCACTCCCTTCCCTCCCCGTCGCAGACGGTAACCGGATCCCCCACCTTCAACCGCAGCACCTTGGCGTGGGCCGCATTCTCCCCGGTGAGCACCAGGAAATTCTCCCCCATCTCCTCTGGCAACACAAAAAAACGCACCATATTCCGTTCCTCCCATTCATTTCTTCCATTGTAACAAAAGTCCCCCAACCGTGCAAGTCTTCCCCCCATGGATTCTGCCGGAGGTCAGGATCCAAGTTCTCCGGCGGACGTGCACTGCCCGCTCCAACGCCACCCTGTCCCTGGATGCATACACGCCTCCTGTTGACCGAAGCCGCCACGTGGCGCATCCCATAAAATGTGGGCTGGACTGTGCAAGACAGTCCAGCCCAAAGGGAGATTGTGCTGTTTTCAGGAAATGCTGGGAAAAGGGCGCAAGAGAAGAACAGACATGTAAAACCCATTGATCATATCCCCACCTGGCACATGGTCTGTCTCTGGTTTAGAACCTCTGCCATTTGATCCAACACCACTTGTTGCGGGTTGTATACCCGCAGCAAAGCAGTCAGCAATGCCGGAAGACTGGACTCGCCGATGCTTTCGTAAAGGCTCGCCGCATAGTACTCCTCACAGGTCAGTGCCGCTTCAAAGGTTCGTCCGTACGTTTTTCCACTGCGTGCAAAGCCAGCCTCACGAAGTGCGCCCTTCTTCAGCAAGTTGTTTAGCAAGATATGTACGGAATTGGACTGCCATGACTTGTCTACAGAGAGGTTCAAAAGCTCCGCCCGCGACAATGGCCGTCCAACACCCCAAAAAACATCCATTACTTCAATTTCGTTTTTTGTCAAATTCATTCTCCCACCTCCTTTTGCCTGACTTCAACATTATATTCCATCTCGCATGAGTACGTCAAGTCCTTTCAGAGAATCTGAAAATTGAGTCGCAGAAGCCAGGAATTTTTTCCTGGACGCAAAATCAAAATTCTTTGGGCGGCGGAAAGAAATCCCTGTCTAATTCAGGGGGAAATTCACAAAATACGGATGTTCCTGGCATCTCCGTAATTCATGTTTCACATAATTTATTCTTGTTATACACGCTCGTAAAATGCAAGCCATATTTTCTCTAAGTTCCACTTCATCGTTGCTCTTTCTCACTCTTTCTATCCGTGTTTCTAGTTATAGGACAAATAGTCCAAAATTTCCATAGGACGATTTGTCTAGGATTATAGTGTACTTGGTGATGATATGCGCTTACGAATTCGAGATCTGCGAGAGGATCATGACCTAACGCAGAAGCAAATTGCGGACCATCTTTTGTGCGACCAGTCCCTCTACTCCAAATATGAACGAGGAGAACGTCCCCTGCCTCTGGATTTGGCTGTAAAGCTAGCCCAGTTTTACGGAACCAGTGTGGACTATCTGGTAGGGCTGACTCGCAACAAAACGCCTTACCGCTGAAAAAAGCCCTGTCGCAAATACAGACGAGTCAAGACACGTCCCTACAGCCTGCCGTGCAATCCCGAGGTCATGCACAGCCCACGGTAGGAAACGGTCTTGACCGTTCTGTTTTGTGACAGGGCTTTTAGAGTCTTACAACGTACCAGCCAAAGCAATGGGAGACAGAATCCGCCTCTCCCAAGACAGGGCAAGCTCCTGGGCTGCATCCGCCCGGGCTGCCATGGCGGCGGTGAAGTCGGGATCATGGATGGAGTCCAGATTCACCCGAACATTGAACAGCGCACCCAGCACCGCCGTCCGGGCCAACATGGTCCCCACCATTCCGTCAGTCACCGCATTGGGATTTCCCTTCCGCACCGCCGTCTCCAGGGCGGGAAACAGGGAGGCCACTGTCTCAGCTACCTCCATCGGCACCTGGGCAGCCGCCTTCAGGCCCTCCTGCATGGCGGCCTTCCGGGCGGTCTGCTCCTCCGGCGTGGCTTTGGGCATGGCCAGGGCCTCCATATACCGGTCAAAGGCCCGGCTGTCCCGATCCACAGCCTCCAGCAGCTTCCCGCGCAGGGCCGGAAGCTCCTCCAAAAGGGGCTGCATCTCCTCCTGGACGGCGGCATATTTCTCCCGCCCGGCGGTGAGGTGGGCCACCATTTCCGCCAGAGCCGCCGCCAAGGCCCCTGCCAGGGCAGAGACGCTGCCGCCGCCGGGGGCCGGGGCGTCCGAAGCGGTCACCTGTGCAAATTCAGAAACTCGCAGTTGATTCAGTTCCATCTTCCGCCTCACAGTCTGTTTTCCAGAACCTGGTCGCCGTTGAAGCCCTCCAGCTGCAGATAGTAGGCGGCGCAGTCCAGCAGCGCCTGCTGAGGCACCAGACCCACAATCTCACTGCCCAGGACATTCACCCCATACCGCCGGGCCTCCATCTTCACCGTCTCAAAGACCCGATACATGGCAGACTGGGTGAAATCCGTCAGGTTCATGGAGACCTGGGCCAGATTCCGGTCTTCCAGCCGGACGCCCATGGCCTTGCAATACCGGAACCCGCCGTTCATATTCCGGATGGTCTTGGCAATGGCAGAGGCAATCTCCACATTGGGGGTATCCAGATTGATGTTATAGGCGATGAGGGGCATCCGGGCGCCAATGGCCGTCACGCCGCCGGTGGGGTGAATTGTGGCGGGGCCATAGTCGGGCCGCCACATGGGGTCCTTCATCTTCTCGGCCATGCCCTCAAACTGGCCCTTGCGCACATCCGCCAGATTGGCCCGGTGAGGCGCCGTTGCGGACTTCTCATAGAGGAAGAAGGGCTGACCAAAGCGCTGGGAAGCCAACTGGGCCGTCTCCTTGGCAATCCGGTCGGCATCGCCCACCGTGGTATTGCGGATGGGAATGAAGGGCACCACATCCACACAGCCCATCCGGGGATGCTGACCCTGATGCTTGGTCATGTCAATGAGCTCCACCGCCCGACCGATGGCTTCCACCATGGCGTCCCGCAGCGGCTCCGGCTCACCAATGATGGTGAGTACACAGCGGTTGTGATCCTGATCCCAGGTGTAGTCCAAAAGCCGGACCCCGGGCTTGCCCCGGAAGCAGTCGCAGAGCTTTTCAATGACTGCAAGATCCCTGCCCTCGCTGAAGTTGGGTACACATTCCAAAATCTGATTCATGATGATCCTTCCTTTCATTTCAGTGGAACGGTCAAAGCCATTCTTTCCGCTTCTCTAGAATATTCCGCACCATCTCGCCACTTCGCCGTAGGGGCAGACCCATGTGCCTGCCCGCTGGTAGGCACTGCGAATTCGCCGCAAAGCGAAAAAACAGAACGCTTTCCCGCCGGGCGCACACTGTGCGCCCCTACGGCGTGGGGGACGGTGTTGTAGGATTGGGAAATGGTTGCAGACCCGGCGCCTGTGGGGCGGAATGGTCAAGACCATTCCCAACGCTTTTCTGGAATATTCCGCACCATCTCGCCAATTTGCCGTAGGGGCAGACCCATGTGTCTGCCCGCTGGTAGGCGCTGCGAATTCGCCGGAAAGCGAAAAAACAGAACGCTTTCCCGCCGGGCGCACA